>Ga0316209_1000453_pt1 | contig 73470 bp, 60 predicted proteins | sample 6monopyrite_MG_FD_204945 | JGI IMG/M metagenome (GOLD analysis project Ga0316209, IMG submission 204945) | Microbial mat bacterial communities from mineral coupon in-situ incubated in ocean water Damariscotta River, Maine, United States -... | ecosystem: Environmental > Aquatic > Marine >... | reverse complement strand
TGAACAGCTATACCGTTGTTAGGTATTAAGAATTAGATTTAATCGTGCCTTTAGGCATCATTGAACCGACCGCGCCACTCTGCACTTTCACCTCAATACCGGAGGCTATTTCAACGGTCAGGAAGTCGTCGTCTATTTTAGTGATTTTACCGAGCAGGCCGCCGTTGGTTACCACCTCGTCGCCTTTAGCCAGCGAACCAACCATTTTCTTGTGCTCTTTGGCGCGTTTAATCTGAGGGCGCAGCAACAAAAAATAGAAAATAACAAAAATCAGTACCAAAGGTATCAAACCCATAAAGCCTGGCTCAGCTGCTGCATCGCCAGCCGCATAGGCTTCAGAAATAAACAAACTCATTCTTCAACTCCATCATTTAACTATAATAAATCCAGATTCAATCCAGAATATATCTGGATTGCGCGATACTACCACAGCACCTCTATTTATGCCCGTTTTGCATAAAACTCCGTGACAAAGCTTTCCAGCTTTCCGAGCTCAATCGCCTCACGCAAGCCTTTCATCAGCGATTGATAATAATGCAGGTTGTGAATGGTATTTAAGCGCGCACCGAGCATCTCATTTGTCGTCGACAAATGACGTAAATAGGCACGACTAAAATGTCGACAGGTATAACAGGAGCAGCTTTCATCCAGCGGTCGGGTATCATTGCGATGGCAGCTGTTACGGATACGTAGCACGCCCTCGCTGACAAACAAATGCCCGTTGCGCGCGTTACGTGTCGGCATCACGCAGTCAAACATATCAACACCCCGCCGAACCGCCTCAACGATATCTTCCGGCTTGCCCACGCCCATCAAATAGCGCGGGCTCTGTGCTGGCATCTGACCAACACTGTGGTCGAGAATACGCAGCATATCTTCTTTTGGCTCGCCCACTGACAAACCACCAATCGCATAACCATCAAAACCAATCTCTTCCAAACCCGCCAATGAAACATCGCGCAGCGCCTCAAACATACCGCCCTGGACAATGCCGAACAGTGCAGCATTGTGATCACCGTGAGCATCTTTGCTGCGCTGCGCCCAGCGTAACGATAACTCCATCGAAACCCGGGCCTGCTCAAAACTGGCAGGATAAGGTGTGCATTCATCAAAAATCATAATCACATCGACACCCAGCGCCTGCTGCACGGCCATCGATTCTTCCGGCCCCATAAACACCTTGTCACCATTAACGGGCGAACGAAAGGTGACACCCTGCTCGGTAATCTTACACAGTTCGCCAAGACTGAAAACCTGAAAACCACCCGAGTCCGTTAATATCGGCCCGTGCCAATGCATAAAGTCATGCAAACTGCCATGAGCAGCGATCACCTCCGCACCCGGCCGCAGCATCAAATGAAAGGTATTGGCGAGAATCATTTCCGCGCCGCAGTCATCAACCTCTTCCGGACTCACCGACTTAACTGCGCCATAAGTACCCACTGGCATGAATGCAGGCGTCTGTACCTTGCCGCGTGCAAAATCAAGACAGCCGCGCCGCGCCGCGCCGTCCGTCTTTAACAAATCAAACTTCATAACAACAAATTACTCCACATCAGCGACATTCCCCGATATAAACATCGCATCGCCATAACTAAAAAAACGGTACTCATTTTCGACTGCATGACGATAAGCTGCCATCATCCGCTTCATGCCACCAAAGGCGCACACCAACATCAACAGTGTTGATTCCGGAAAATGAAAGTTAGTCACCAGCGCATCAACACACTTAAAACGGAATCCCGGTGTAATAAAAATATCCGTCTCACCGCTAAAGGGTTCTATTTTCCCATCCTGCATGGCACTTTCCAGACAACGCACCGAAGTCGTACCCACAGCAATCACACGTCCACCGTTCCAACGCGTCTCACGCACCTGCTCACAGGCCTGCGCTGATACCTCTATAAATTCTGAATGCATGCGATGATCACTGATTTGCTCACAGCGAACCGGCTGAAAAGTCCCTGCCCCAACATGCAGTGTCACATAAGCGCTATTCACACCCATCGCCTGCACACGTTCCATCAAAGCCTGATCAAAATGCAACCCCGCTGTCGGCGCGGCTACCGCCCCTTCATTGCACGCATACACCGTCTGATAACGTTCGTGGTCATGGCTTTCATCGTCGCGAGTAATATAGGGCGGCAAAGGCATATGGCCAATGCGGTTCAACATCTCACCTACTGTCTCCGCGTCCCCATCATATCTGTCAAGCCGCAGCTCAAAAAAATCATCGCGCCGCCCTTCAACAACAACAGTTACGCCACTATCGAGAAAAATACGACTACCTGTACGCGGTGACCGACTAACACGCAGCTGCGCAAGAAAAGAATGATTATCGATCAAGCGCTCCACCAACACTTCGATCTTGCCACCACTCTCCTTACGACCACTCAAACGAGCAGGAATCACACGAGTGTCATTGAAAACCAGCAAATCGCCAGCGCGCAACAGCGCGGGCAAATCACAAAAAATACTATCACGCGGCTCGTCGTCACTGCCATCCAGGCACAGCAAACGACTCTGACTACGCTCAGCCAGCGGATATTGCGCGATCAAATGTTCAGGAAGTGTGTAGTTAAATTCAGAGCGGAGCATTTGAGAAACCAGTTCGGCCTTTATATAGCCTTAAATATGAGGGCAAAATTCTACCGCAAACACACCACGGTTGTCATTCCCCCACTCAGGCCTGTATACTTCCGGCTCTGATATTGCCGGGGTGGTGAAACTGGTAGACGCGCCGGATTCAAAATCCGGTTCCTTCACGGGAGTGTCGGTTCGACTCCGACCCTCGGCACCATCTTAAAAAACGCATATAAATTCCATTTCATATGCAGGCTGGGGTAAATTCCAACACGTCAAACCTACCAACAACCGCCAAACAAACAATTAAAGTGCCCTTTAATATTTAAAAACCGTTGGTTCGTTTTTTACAATGGTGATCTACACAACTTACCATGGCCATGCTGGGCTTCACAAAAAATGTTCACCCCAACCTACATTTTATTCAGCTCAAGTTATTCAAGCAAGCGACCATACTGCCTGGTCAAACCATTCAAACGAGCAGCGGTATCATCCGCTAATTGGCTCCAGTTAAAACGCCACGTCCAGTTACCATCCGCTGTCCCGGGAATGTTCATGCGGTGTTCGCTGTCGAGCGACAGAATGTCCTGCATTGGCAGGATGGCGAGGCTGGCCACTGAGGCTAATGCGCAACGTGCTAATGTCCAGGCTATTTCAGAATCGGAAATAGCCTGGACATTCACGCCAAGATATTCCTTGAGGTAAGACTTACTTTCTTCGGGTAAATTTTGGTACCAGCCCAACGTCGTGTCATTGTCATGAGTGCCCGTATAAACAACAGAGTTAGCGTTGTGATTATGTGGTAAATAAGGGTTGCTGACATTGCTATCAAAGGCGAATTGAAGAATTTTCATGCCCGGAAGTTCATACTTATCCCGCAGCGCTTCTACTTCCGGAGTAATGATACCCAGGTCCTCTGCAACCAAAGGCAACTTACCGTACTGCTGATGCAAAGCTGCAAACAAGCGATCTCCCGGTACGTCGACCCAGCGCCCTTCGATGGCGTGCTCGTGTTCAACAGGAATTTCCCAGCAAGATTCAAAACCACGAAAGTGATCAATCCGCACCAGATCAAATAAATCTAACTGCCAACTGATGCGGTGACGCCACCAAAGAAAATCTTCACTCTCAATTTTCGACCAACAATAATGAGGATTTCCCCAGCGTTGTCCGGTTTCAGAAAAATAATCAGGCGGCACTCCTGCAACAACACGCGGGCTACCTTGCTCATCCAGATCAAAATATTTTCTACCGCGCCAGACATCTGCGCTGTCATAGGCGACAAAAATGGGCATATCACCAAACAGTAATACGCCGCGCTGATTAGCATAACTTTTCAGCGCCATCCACTGACGATAAAAGAAAAACTGTTCCACACGCTGTTCATCCATCACATCGTGCAAGCGTTTACGCGCATCAGCCAGTGCTTCAGGGTAACTATCGCGCAGCGGCTGCGCCCACTGCGACCATTCCGCATGAGCATTTTCTTCTCTAAGTGCCTGATAAAGAACATAGTCATCAAGCCAGTCCTGTTGATCTGTGCAGAAGGCATCATAAGCCACACGGTCATGGCCATGCGAACCTTCTATAAAAGAACGGCTGGCTCGCTGCAGCATTTCAAGCTTAGTAGTTAAAAGATTAGAGACTGACCTTGCCGACACAACATCTTGCTCTAACAACCAGCCTTCAGACTGCAATTGCTCAAGACTAATTAATAGCGGATTACCCGCATAGATCGACAGACACTGATAAGGCGAACGATTATCGTGGGTAGGACCCAATGGCAGCATCTGCCAAACCGACTGCCCTGCCGCAACTAAAAAATCGACAAAGTTTCTTGCCTCTAAACCGATGTCGCCACAATATCCTTGGCTGGGTAAGGAGCTGGGATGTAACAAAACACCGCTGCGCCTACGTTCAAAAGGGTCAATATGATTCAATTATTTTCCTTGCCCTGGCGCATAACACCACCCTGCGCAGGCTCATCAGTTTTCTCTTCAGCACCGGCACTAATAACATCATCTAATGCTAATGGCGACTGCGACCCAATCAAGCTATACAGATTGCGCAGATGGCCACGATATAAACGATCAAAATCACGCACTGTTTCGCCGGGGTTATAATCACCAAACCACCAGAACCAGTCAGAGCCTTCACACACCGCCAGTTGTTGTATCGCCAACTCGGTTTGCTCATCACTCAGCTTTCCTGCTGCCATCACATCATCAAACGCTTGCTTGGCATCACACAACAAATCCCATGCGCGGTTTTTCCCCTGATCGCCAATCCATGTCGTGAAGCTACCGTACACCCAACTTCCCGCTACCAACGATGACAACTCGGCAATCTCAATACCCTGCTCGATACAATCTGAGAAAGTAGTTAACTCGAAAGAAGTATTCTCGGCAAGCTTGCTATAAAGCGCTGTTAAAAAATGATAGGCATTTTCCGGATAAGATTCCCATGCGTTTTCACCATCAAGAATAATAGACACCACGCGCTGCTCATCACCCTCATATTCCTGCGCTATATTTTCCAGGTGATGCACCATGTTATTGACCGCATCATCGCCGTGCCAACTTGAATAGGTAAAACCAATTAAATCTGACAAACCGTCATCGCGGAAAAAACCAACCGGAGCATTTCCGCCAACACGATATGCACGGTGCAATTGATCTTCTACCGGGTTATCGTCATTTGCCTGCTCGGCACGGGCAAGACTGTTGCACAACACCGACTCACCGCTGGCAAACCACTTAATATCATGATCAGCCATAATCTTGACCATGCCATCACTGACGCCACCCTCTGCCGGCCAACAACCCTTCGGCGCTGCGCCAAAGTAGCGCTGAAAAATTTCAAGACCATACCGCATATGCCAATGACCACGTTGCGTACCACCGGGGAACAGCCGCGTTGCTGGCCGGACAATATCGGGCACTGCTTCACTCGCCGTTTCAAAATCTTCCAACAAAGGGATCATCGGATGCGCATAAGGCGTCATCGACAACTCAATCTGACCGCGCTCAGATAACACCCGATAACGCTGAATCACAGTGCTCAGTAATTCACCAATAACTTGCACCAACTGTAAACGGTCCGCGCTACTATACAAACGTCCCTTTTTGATTAAACCTGCAACACGTTTGTCACTGCGACGCACCGTTTCACCCAACCAGGCGAGGTGGTACCAGACCAATAAATCAGCCAAATATTGATCGCTTAAATAATCAATATTCATTTCATCCTCTTTAATGCTCACGGCAATATCAACCAGCTGGCGGTAGTTTTCAAAACGGTTAATCAACCGCTCTTCATTTGCACGCAAACAAGCACTGAGCAATGAGCAGCGTAATTCAGAATCACTCGGTAATTCTGCTTCGGCCAACGCAGACAGCAGCGGGTCATTGATATTAGTTTGATCTGACAAAAAAGCTGCGACCTGATGAGCATAGTCATCAATCTGTTCCAACAAAATCGGCACAAAATTTACCACCGCACGCGCATTAGGAACCTGTTCCAAAATGGCAACCATATCGACGTAGTCTTTTATCGCATGCAGATAGGTCCACGGCAGTTGATATTGCCCCGTCGCCGCATCACGGTACTCCGGCTGGTGCATATGCCAGCACAGCACTACTTTCAAACGAGAATTAGCGCGTTCTGACACGATGGATACCCTGCCCTAACATTTCCGGAGTAACCAAAACCACACCCTCGGGGCTAACATAAAAACGTCGCGCATCTTCTTCAGGATCTTTCCCGATAATGGTTCCATCAGGAACACGACAGGATTTATCTATAATGGTTTTTTTCAAAATACAATTTTCGCCAATTTCAGCGTCAGGCATGATCACGCTGTCTTCAATATGCGTATAAGAATGCACAGACACATTCGAGAACAACAACGAACTGCTCACCGTAGCGCCCGAAACAATGCATCCACCCGAAACCATCGAATCCACCGCCATACCCCGCCTGCCTTCATCATCAAAAACAAACTTTGCCGGTGGCAGCTGCTCCTGGTATGTCCAGATGGGCCAATGTTTATCATAAAGGTTCAGTTCTGGCATAACACCAATCAACTCCATATTCGCTTGCCAAAATGCATCGACTGTACCCACATCGCGCCAATAAGCACGTTGCCCAGTTTCTGGATCCTGAAACGGATAGGCAAAAACATTACAATCTTTCACCGAGCCAGGGATAATGTTATGGCCAAAATCATGGCTGGAAGTAGAATCATCTGCATCACGATTTAATTGCTCAAATAAAAATTCGGTATTAAATACATATATACCTGTCGACACTAAAGCCTGACTATCACTTCCTGGCATCGGGTCAGGCTGCTCGGGTTTTTCTGTAAACTTAACAACTCGCCCATCTACTTCTGTAGACATCACACCAAATTCGCTGGCTTGATCAAGCGGCACCTCAATACAGCCCACCGTCATATCCGCACCATGCTCAACGTGATAGGCCAACATCGGGCCATAATCCATTTTATAAATATGGTCACCCGCCAGTATCAACACATAAGACGCGTTATGACTATGGATAATATCCATGTTTTGATAAACAGCATCAGCGGTTCCGGAATACCAGGAATCTTTAATTCGTTGCTGTGCCGGCACCACTTCAACAAACTCGCCTAATTCGCCACGCATAAAATTCCAGCCCTGCTGAATATGTCGAATCAAGGAGTGGGATTTATATTGTGTCAACACGGCAATCCGTCGAATACCTGAATTAACACAATTGGATAGAGGAAAATCAACAATTCTAAATTTACCGCCAAAAGGCACCGCTGGCTTCGCTCGCCATTCGGTCAGGTTTTTAAGCCGAGAACCTCGTCCACCCGCCAACACTAAAGCCACTGTATCTCGTGTCAGGCGACTGACAAAACGAGGATCCTTATTACCTTCCAAAAAATCATTCATCTACTTAACCCCACTTTTCCTTCACGGCGAACCACATTGCAATTCATCAAGAATGTTCTGATGAGCATTTTCTCAACCAGATGCCTACCGGCCAGTCGAAATTTAAGTTAAAAATATACTAAAAAAAACAAAGTCAATTCTAAGCACACAAGCATTGCTGACTGTTTATGCTATATTAGCCCTATCATAAAATGATTAACAGCGTAATTATTGACTATAAGGCTCCACCATACTGTTTCGTAAAAATAACCAGACTCAAACATCAAATTGAAAACTCCATCGTCAAAAAACATTAGTATTCCTGAAGCTGCCCAACGCATTATCGATGCACGCCATCACGACCCTTTTGAATATCTTGGCAAACATCATGACGAAAGCAACACAGAAACCGTGCGTGTCTTCATTCCACAGGCAAAGAAAGTCAGCTTAATTGACATCAAACAACCTTTGAAACGATGCTTTGATTCTGACCTATTTGAATGGCAGGGCCCAACGGGCACACTAGCTGAACACTACCGCTTGCAATGGACAGACCACGAAGGCAATACACATATTCATTATGACCCTTACAGCTTTGCCCCACTCATATCAGATTTCGACCAACATTTATTCAAAGAAGGCACTCACGGCCAATGCACTGATTTTCTAGGTGCAAACCTGCACAGCGTTGATGACATTCACGGCGTGCACTTTGCTACCTGGGCACCGAATGCAGAACGTGTCAGCGTTGTCGGCGACTTCAATAACTGGGATGGCCGCAGCCACCCCATGCGTAGCCGTGGCAGCAGCGGTATGTGGGAACTCTTCATCCCCGGACTGCAGGCGGGTAATCTATACAAATTTGAAATCCGCAATATGCATACGGGCAGCCTGCATCTCAAGGCCGACCCCTATGGCCGCAGTTTTGAGTACCGCCCCAGCACTGCCGCCATCGTCACAGAAAACAGTACCTTCCCATGGCAAGATAACGCATGGCTGGAAAAGCGCCATGACTCGAACTGGCTTCATGCACCCATGTCCATCTACGAAATGCATCCCGGCTCATGGCAGCGCAACAGTGACGGGGGGTTTTTAAACTACCGCGAGCTTGCTGACAAATTGGTAGAACATGTCAGCAAACTAGGCTTCACTCACATCGAGCTATTACCCATTACAGAGCACCCTCTGGATGACTCATGGGGCTATCAAACCACTGGCTATTTCGCGCCCACCTCGCGTTTTGGAACGCCTGATGATTTTCGATATTTCATTGATCACTGCCATCAAAATAATATCGGCGTAATACTCGACTGGGTACCCGGACACTTTCCAAAAGACAGTCACGGCCTGGCACAATTTGACGGCAGCGCGCTCTACGAACACGAAGACCCACGGCGCGGCGAACACCGTGAATGGGGTACATTAATATTTAATTATGATCGCAATGAAATACGCAGTTTCCTGATTTCCAGCGCTCTATACTGGATCAGTGAATTTCATATTGACGGCCTAAGAGTTGATGCCGTTGCATCAATGCTCTACCTCGACTATTCACGCGAAGACGGAGAGTGGCTGCCCAACGAACATGGCGGCAATGAAAACCTCGAAGCGATCACCTTCATGCGCGAACTTAACGAACAAGTTCATAGCCGCCATCCTGGCGCAGTTGTTATCGCAGAAGAAAGCACTGCATGGCCAATGGTATCCCGGCCTGTATGGTTAGGTGGGCTCGGTTTCAGCATGAAATGGAACATGGGCTGGATGCACGATACGATCGACTACATGAACAAAGACCCTGTTCACCGACATTTTCACCATGACCGACTGACTTTCAGCCAGCTCTACGCTTATACAGAAAATTTTGTATTACCATTTTCGCACGATGAAGTTGTTCACGGTAAAGGCTCAATGCTAAACAAAATGCCTGGCGACGAATGGCAACGCTTTGCTAACCTGCGTCTGTTGTACACCTATATGTTCTGCCACCCGGGCAAGAAATTATTGTTCATGGGCTGTGAGTTTGGCCAGGGAACGGAATGGAATCATAACGAGCAACTTGACTGGTACGTGCTCGATTACCCTCTACACCGAGGTATGCAAACACTCATCAAAGACCTCAACGCAAGCTACCGAAACAATAGCGCGCTGCACCATTTTGATTTCGAGACGCAAGGTTTCGAGTGGATCAATTGCGACGATTCAATGCAATCAGTGCTGACTTTTTTACGTCGCCACGATAACGAGATCATCATTGTTGCGCTGAACTTTACACCGGTGAGCAGAAGCCATTACACCATCGGCGTACCTTCGGCAGGGAATTATAAGGAAATTTTAAACTCAGACTCAGATTATTATGGCGGCAGCAATATCGGCAACCCTGATATATTAACAACACGTGCCGAAGCTTACATGGGTCATCCCTGTTCAATTGATATTACACTTCCCCCGTTAGGCGCAGTCATTCTTAAACTAGAAAGCTAATCACTTAAAAAGGTATCAATAAGGAAATTCCCAAAAAAACGGGTATCAGCCACTGCCAATGTGGCGGAGCACACAGAGGCTGCAAAACAATGCTATGCTCTGCCTCCTGATCAGCTTTTTCCAGCACACGCTGAAATACCTCCCCCGTCACCGCGCCTATTCTCGCCAATGTAAAGCGCGTCTCGCGAAGCTCTTTTAAAGCGTCTGCAAGCAACACCTGAACACCCGGAACGGTGTCCATCACCAGCACCATGCGTAACGCAATGCGGTCACGTGAAACACCCAACACCACCAACGGTGTCGCCATCCAACGCAAAGCAAGCATCAAATCCGTTTTGCTTGTAACACTCAATAGTAAGTTCACAGCTAACACAATCATTAGCAATGACATCGCGTGGAGCAAACCATTCTCAATTCCAGAAAACGACGGCAGCCATGCACTCATAGAGTGCCGCGAAACATCACCCGCAATGTCATTAGTCACATCGCTGGGCGTAAACCAGGCATAAATCAAAAACAGGGAGAGAAAAATCCAGCGAATTCGGGAAACCATTTTCCAGGCACTGGCAAGGCAGGAACGATCAACAAAAGCATAAACAGCAAACAAAGCTAGCGCAGCCACAATTATCGCAAGCAAATCTGCATGAGACACTAATACAGCAAAAACAAGAAAAATGAGCACACGAATCAGCGGATGAAGATCGCGCAAAACGCTAGCGACAATTGTCTGCATTCAACTTTTCAACCTAACACCTAACACCTAACACCTAACACCTAACACCTAACACCTAACACCTAACATTAGGCATTAATGCGCTCCATAAGCTCACTGGCTTCTGATTTTTGTCCATCATCACCCTCAACCAAGACTTCGTTGAGAATATCACGGGCGCTCTCTTTGTCACCCATATCAATATATGCGCGCACCAGATCCAGCTTCGTCGCCACTTCATCATCACCTGAAAACAAATTGTCACTTTCAGCTTCACCATCAAACTGCACTTCGTCATCAGCCACACTGGCAAGCCAATCAATATCATCTTCCAAATCTTGATCAACTAACTCAGTTTGATTTTCGTCTGAAACCTGCGGCGACTGTTCATCATCTGCCGTCTTAGCAACATCAGCGTCACTGTCGAGCTCGCCTTCAAAATCAACGCTCTGCTCATCTAGATCAAGGCTCAACCCATCACTCGACTCTGAAACAATCTGTACTTCAGCAGGGACAGGATCATCGCCTTCTGTTGTCGCATCAAAATCGACCGGAGCCGTACCTGACAAATCAGTCGTATCAAAATCCAATGCGTTATCGTCAGCAAGACCATCGTCATTTGTCTCTTGCGGTTCTTCGATTGCCGTTGCTTCGTCGTCTATTGAAATACCTGATTCAAAATCAAGCGCGGCACCCAAATCATCCGCGTCCTCTTCAGCATCCTTATTGTTTGCCGTCATCACCGCCTCTACAGTGGATTCACTGCGAGAATCATCCTGATCAACTTCATCGCTCAAATCAGCGTCTTCAATCGGTGATTCAAAATCCATCACGCCGTCCAGACCTGTATCTGTATCTGTATCTGTATCTGTATCAGTGTCAAAAGCAAGCCCATCACTCTCTGCCAGACCCGTATCATCCCCAGCCGGTTCTGCCACCGTATTCTGAGGCGTATCATCCTTCTCGTTAGACTTATCTAAACCATCCAAATCATCAAGATCACTCAAATCTCCCAGATCACCAAGATCAAAATCCAAGCCTTCCAGGTCAGACTCACCCAACCCTTGCTCTGCATTTTCTTGATCTAACTCAGCTTCCAGTTCTGCACCTGGAATTTCTGCTTCAAAACCTTCCATGCCACCTTGACCGGGCGTGTAAGAGCTGAACAATGCATGATCACCCACAAATTTTGCACCCATCGGCAATACTCGCGCCCACAAGCCTGGATTGCTCTCAGCAATGTCTTCATACAACTTTTCAGCAGTACGAATAAAGGCTTCCTGATTATCGCTTGAAATATAAACATCTAGTAACTTCACTACCAGATCATAATGAGTCGGATCATTCTTAATAGCGTCATTCAACAACTCTTCAGCGCGATCAAAACGTTGATAGGCCAAATAAACGTCTGCCTCAGCAAGCACATCAATTTCGTCAACTTCGGCCTGAATCGTCGGCATACCCGCATCAGCTGATGCCAAATCATGGGCAAGACCATCATCTGACAAGGCATCATCGCCCTGATTTCCGTCAACACCCTGCTCAGGCACAGCAGCCTCTTGCTCACTGGTCAGCTCATCAACCGAATCATCTTTACGGCGACCCAACAATTTCTTCACCAGCAGCAGCAATAACAGGATCACAGCGCCTGAGATTCCCATCAACTTAGGATCATCCAATAGCGTATCCATCAGATTTTTTTCTGCAGGTGCAGATTTTACCGCTTTAGGTTTTGGCTTGCTCGCAACGGCAGGCTCTTGTTTCACCGGCGCAACGGGGACAACTTCTTCCTTAACAGCTTCCTCAGCAACCACTGCCACATCGTCCTGATTTTGCAACACAGTCAAAGTGTCATCACGCAGCGTCAACAAGCGTTGCATCTCGCCAATCTGTGCTTCCAGACGCGCAATACGTTCGTGCAGTTCAGCATTTTCTTTACGGCTGGCGTCTGCTGATAAGATGGCTGAAGAAAGTGCTTCGCCGGCCGCGCCAGAACTCGCTTCACCAGAACTCTGACCAGCCTTTACTGGGCCGCCCATTGCACCATTCATTTCCTTGGCATCCGGCGCAACCAGCTTCAAATGAGCGCCTCCGTTACCTTCAGGCGCATTTACACCAGATTCATCACCCATGCGAGCCATTCTGGTAGTTAATTCGCCCTTCGCCTTTTTAGCATCCAGCCAACGATTGTACTGACGGTGAGCATCGCGAGCTGCGTCCGTCCGTGAAACAGATGCAATTGAATCCGGATCGTAAATGCGCAAAACATAACCCGCTTTCAAACTGTTTATATTATTATTGTAGAAAGCTTCCGGGTTATCTTTCAATAAGCTCATCATGACCTGTTGAACTGAGACGCTATCATCACTGCGCATACGTGCAGCAATCTCCCATAAGGTGTCGCCACGTTTAACAACGCCGTAACGCAACTCGCCCTGCGGCCCAGACGTAACGCCAGCACTTGCCATCGAACCCATAGCCTCTGCGGGTGAGCTTTCCGCTTGGGATAAAGCAGATGAAACATCTTCACCCACAATCATTGTCTCTGGCATAAGCGACTCAGACATCGGTGCTGCAGTCGGCGTAGCAATGGTCTCAGGCTTTTCATCGGTAAAAACAGGCAAATCAAGTAGCAACGTATATTCACGCAGCAAATGGCCGCTTGGCCAATCGATATCAATTAAAATATCCAGGAAGGGGTCACGAATAGATTTATTTGAAGTTACCTTAATATAAAGTTCGCCGCCTTCTCTTTGCTCAACATTGAACTTCAGGTTACGCAACACAGGGGGGTAATCGACACCTGACTTTTGATAGGCCTCATAAGGCGCGAGCGTAACAACAATATCGTTTAGATCGAGCGACTCATAGGACAGTAATTTAATTTCAGCACTGAGTGGTTGATTCAGGGATGATTGCCATTCAATATCACCCGCACCTAATGCAAAAGATTTTATCGGCAGGCTTAATGACAACGCAGCCAATGCCGTGGCTAGTTTACGCAAGATCCTCTCTCCTTATTATTATAATGCTGATTTTCCGCTTTAATTTTTCACGCTAAAACATCTCGTAAAAAATATCAGCTCCAGCACCTGGTCCCGCCATTCTTAAATTCTTTCAGAACAAATAAATTTCTTTTAATTCAAATATTCTTTTATCAAAATTTCTGCAATTTGAATACTGTTTAGTGCCGCGCCTTTGCGTACATTATCAGCAACTACCCACAAATTCAGCCCCTGTGGATGGGATAAATCCTCGCGTACTCGCCCGACATAAACCGCATCACTACCTGCAGATTCTGTTACCGCTGTCGGATATCCACCCTCTTCGCGCTCATCCATCAGCTCAATGCCTTCAGCCTTTTCAAACAGAGCTCTTGCACTTTTAGCGCCAATCTTTTCACCCGTTTCAATATGCACTGCTTCTGAATGACCAAAGAAGACAGGCACCCTTACCGCTGTTGGGTTGACCAAGATAGCGTCATCTTCAAAAATTTTCTTAGTTTCCCATACCATTTTCATTTCTTCCTTGGTATAGCCATTCTCCAGAAAGACATCAATTTGTGGCAAAACGTTGAATGCGATCTGTTTTGGATAGACCTCAGTTTTAACTGGTTTGGCATTTAAAAGCGCCGCCGTCTGCCCCGCCAGCTCCTCAATAGCCTCTTTACCCGTTCCCGATACGGCTTGGTAAGTACAAACATTGATGCGTTTAATTCCAACAGCATCATAGATCGGCTTGAGTGCCACCAGCATCTGAATGGTCGAACAATTTGGATTGGCGATGATATTACGCGATTTATAATCAGCAATCGCATGTGGATTCACTTCCGGCACCACCAATGGAATATCATCGTCATAACGAAAATGCGATGTATTATCAATCACAACACAACCGGCTTCAGCCGCTCGTGGGGCATATTTTTCAGAGACACTACCACCCGCAGAGAACAATGCAATCTGCACCTTAGAAAAATCAAATTCATCAAGGTCGCCCACGACCAGCTGTCTGCCATTAAATTCCACGCGCTTTCCTGCCGAACGGCTGCTCGCTAACGGGTAAAGTGTACCAACGGGGAAATCACGTTGTTGCAAAATTTCAATCATCGCTTCACCGACTGCGCCCGTTGCACCCACTACCGCTACATCATACTGTTTAGTCATCTTTAACCATCAACCTTCATCGTTCGTAAATTTTATCTCAGCGTCTAATATAATTTAGACTGAAGCCAAAGCCGCAACCACCGCATCACCCATTTCGGACGTTCCCACCTTGCGCAGTTTATTGTCACTGCTTTCGCTAAAAATGTCAGCCGTACGCAGACCTTGATCCAATACTGTATTAACGGCGGCTTCAACCCGCACCGCCAATTCACTTTGATTTAGCGAATAGCGCAACAACATCGCAACAGACAAAATAGTTGCCAAAGGATTCGCCACATTTTGTCCGGCAATATCAGGCGCAGAGCCGTGTATCGGTTCGTACATACCCTTACCTGCACTGTTCAACGCCGCCGAAGGCAGCATGCCAATCGAACCGGTCAACATTGCTGCACAGTCCGACAGAATGTCACCAAACATATTACTGGTCACCATCACATCAAACTGTTTTGGTGCGCGAACCAATTGCATAGCGGCATTATCCACATACATATGCGTCAATGCCACATCCGGATAATCGCGGCCAGTCTCTATCACTATTTCACGCCACAGTTCAGTACACTCCAGCACATTGGCTTTATCAATTGAACACAAACGTTGATCGCGTTTCATAGCGATTTCAAATGCCGAATGGGCGATACGACGGATTTCAGACTCACTGTAAATTAGCGTATTAAACCCCTGCCGCTCACCGTTCTCCAGCGTTCGAACACCGCGTGGCTGACCAAAATAAATACCGCCAGTCAGCTCGCGAACAATCATAATATCTAAACCAGCAACCACATCAGGTTTTAATGTCGACGCATCCGCCAATTGCGGATAAAGAATCGCTGGACGAAGATTGGAAAACAATTCCAGCCCAGCACGCAAACCAAGCAACCCTTTTTCAGGCCGCACCGAAATATCCAGCGCTTCCCATTTATAACCGCCGACCGCACCGAGCAGCACCGCATCAGCACTCTTGGCCAGCGACATAGTCTGCTCTGGCAACGGCGTACCACTATCATCATAAGCCGCGCCGCCAACCAAGCCCTGTTCAATTTCAATCGACAGGCCATGTTCATCACGCAGACAAGCCAGCAGTTTCACTGCTTCGGAAATAATTTCGGGACCAATTCCATCCCCTGGTAAAACAAGAATCTTTTGCGTCATTTTTTACTCACTAAATTAAAAACCTAACTTAATAACAATTTGCCAGACTATTTATAATCAAATAACCACGGAGCATCCTGTCGGCGCTGCGTTTCATAGGCTTTGATTTGATCTTGGTGCGCCAGCGTCAAAGCGATCTCATCCATTCCATCGAGCAGACACTTCTTACGAAAGGCATCTATCTCGAATGAAAACGATTCTTCAGAAGGCAGCATCACCGTTTGCAAAGCAAGATCCACCATCAACTGATAACCCGGTGTTAGGTCGACCTCATCAAACAAACGGTCAACGACCTGTGTCTCAAGGACAATCGGCAGCACGCCATTTTTAAAACAGTTGTTATAAAAAATGTCAGCAAAACTCGGAGCGATGACCACCTGAAAACCATCATCGAGCAATGCCCAAACGGCATGCTCACGGGATGAGCCGCAACCAAAATTAGTCCGTGCCAACAGAATTTCACCCCCCTGAAAACGCGCTTGATTAAGGACAAAATCAGGATTAATTTGACGCGTCGCGTTATCCATATCAGGTTCACCCTGGTCCAGATAACGCCACTCATCAAATAGATTCGGCCCAAAGCCGCTGCGTTTAACTGACTTCAAAAATTGTTTTGGAATAATCGCATCGGTATCGACATTCGAACGATCCATCGGTACAACTAATCCATTTATACGGGTAAACGCTTTCACTCTTCTCTCCTTTTCCCTTAGACCGCGCTATCTGTTTTCAGGTCACGAACATCAATAAAATGTCCACTCACTGCAGCCGCTGCCGCCATCGCTGGGCCGACTAAATGGGTGCGCCCACCTTTGCCCTGCCGTCCTTCAAAATTTCGATTCGAAGTTGATGCACAGCGTTCACCCGGTTCAAGCCGATCCGCATTCATCGCCAGACACATCGAACAACCTGGCTCACGCCATTCAAAACCCGCATCAATAAAAACCCTGTCGAGGCCTTCTTGCTCGGCTTGACGCTTAACCAAACCAGACCCCGGCACAATTAACGCCAGCTTGATATTCGCTGCAACTTTACGGCCTTTAGCCACCGCAGCTGCACTGCGCAAGTCTTCAATACGCGAATTAGTACAGGAACCGATGAACACCTTGTCAGGAAAGATTTCAGTAATTTTCATACCGGCTTCAAGCCCCATATATTCCAGCGCGCGCTTGATGCCTTCGCTTTTAACAGGGTCATTCTCCTGTTCAGGTACGGGTAGTGTCCCATCCACAGATACCACCATTTCCGGCGATGTGCCCCAGGTCACTTGCGGTTTGATGCGGCTGCCGTCAATGACCACGGTGTGATCAAAGTGCGCATCTTCGTCACTGTGCAATTGCCGCCAAGCGGCCACGGCAAGCGGCCATTGCTTACCTTTGGGTGCGAAGGGACGACCCGCCACATATTCAATGGTCTTATCATCAACCGCTACCATACCAGCACGGGCACCGGCTTCGATGGTCATATTACACAGCGTCATGCGGCCTTCAATCGACATCGCACGAATTGCCTCACCGCCAAATTCAATTGCATAACCCGTACCACCTGCCGTACCGATCTCACCAATTATCGCCAGCGCAACATCTTTAGTTGTCACACCCGCCATCAACTGACCATCCACACGCACCAGCATATTGCCGGATTTTTTCTGCACCAGGCATTGTGTGGCCAAAACATGTTCAACTTCAGACGTACCAATACCAAAAGCCAGCGCACCAAAAGCACCGTGGGTAGAGGTATGTGAATCGCCACACACCACTGTCATGCCTGGCAGGGTAGCGCCACTCTCAGGTCCAATAACGTGGACGATTCCCTGACGCGGGTCATCCATAGCGTATTCAGTAATTTCAAACTCGACACAATTTGCATCCAGTGTTTCAACCTGCAAACGCGATACGGGATCTTCAATACCGGCACTGCGTGCAGTCGTCGGCACATTATGATCCGGCACTGCCAAAATCGATTCCGTCCGCCAGGGTCGCCGATGCGCCAAACGCAGCCCTTCAAAAGCCTGCGGCGAGGTTACCTCATGCACCAGATGACGGTCGATATACAGCAGACTACTGCCGTCATCGCGTGCCTGCACCACATGGGCACCCCATAATTTGTCGTAAAGTGTCTTTCCTGCCATGAAACTGTTCCTGATTAAAAATCCGATCTAATTTAAATACTAAACTAATTTTGTCTAAGAGCATTAGCAAACACTCTATAATACTCTATTTATTGAAGCTCACCTATCGCTCGAGCTGCTGGCCTGATCCGGTCTTGCTGAAAGCAGCCAGAGCATGCGATGATGGCCGCCCAAAATACAGACTTAAGCAGTCCCATGACAGCAAAAATCATTGATGGCAAAGCCATCGCCGCCGAGGTTCGAAGCGACATCAAACAGCGCATCAGTCAGCGCACTGCTGATGGCCTGCGGGCCCCCGGACTGGCTGTAATTTTGATCGGTGAAAACCCCGCCTCTGAGGTCTATGTGCGCAACAAACGCCGCGCCTGCGAAGAGGCAGGCATTTTGTCGCAATCCTATGATTTACCTGATCAGACCTCGCAAGATGACCTGTTGAAACTGATCGACAATCTGAATAATGACTCAACTATCGACGGCATTCTGGTACAGCTACCACTGCCCAATCACTTCGACACCGAAACCGTTATTGAACGTATTCGTCCCGACAAAGATGTCGATGGCTTTCACCCCTATAATGTCGGACGACTCGCACTACGCATGCCGTTGCTGCGCCCATGCACGCCCTACGGCATCATGACTCTGCTTGAACGTACCGGCGAAACCATCCGCGGTATGGATGCGACCATCGTCGGCGCATCCAATATCGTCGGTCGCCCAATGACGCTGGAGCTGATGATTGCAGGCTGCACCGCCACCACCTGCCATCGTTTTACCCAAGATCTGGCAGGGAAAATCGGCCGCAGCGACCTTGTCATTGTCGCTGTTGGCAAACCCGGCATCGTTAAAGGCGAATGGATTAAACCCGGCGCAATTGTTATCGATGTCGGCATTAATCGTACCGAAGAAGGCAAATTGATTGGCGATGTAGAGTTTGCTACTGCCGCTGAACGCGCTGGCTGGATAACACCTGTGCCAGGCGGTGTCGGACCGATGACCGTCGCAACGCTGATGCAAAACACATTGTATGCAGCGGAAAAATTGCATCCCTGAATAACGACTGTCATCCTGAGCATTAGCGAAGCAGTTTAAGATCCTTCACTGGCGTTCAGGATGACAGTTTAGTGATCGTTTTTTAGACGCTACTCTCTGCGCCAAGTCGTTCCTTCAGCGCCGTCTTCCAGCACCACACCCTGCGTTTTCAAGTCATCGCGAATACGGTCTGATTCAGCCCAGTCTTTATTACCACGGGCGGCCAATCGCTGCTTAATCAACGCTGTGATGTCATCTTCAGACAAACCACTTTCACTGGTAACAACATTTTCAGCTTTTCGATAATTTTCCGGATCCGATTGAAGCAGACCTAATAATCCGCCCAATTTTTTCAGTACCGAAGCAAAATATTCTATTTGTTTTTCATCTTTTTCCGAATTCAATTCACGTCGCAATTCAGACAACACAGCCAATGCTTCGGGCGTATTAAAATCATCATCCATCGCGGCTTTGAAACGCTGCCCATAATCATCGACAGCCACTGATTCAGTTGTGCTAACACCATTCAACGCGGCATAAAAACCATCCAGCACCCTTTTAGCATTATCCAGATTTTTATCTGAATAATTCAGCGGACTACGGTAATGACTAGTAAGAATAAAATAACGGATCACCTCAGGGTGATACTGTTTCAACACCTCGCGCACAGTGAAAAAATTACCCAATGATTTGGACATTTTTTCATTATCAATATTAACAAAACCATTGTGCATCCAGGTGGTGACAAACTTATGACCGGTAGCTGCTTCAGACTGGGCAATTTCATTTTCGTGATGCGGAAACATCAAATCCATGCCACCGCCATGAATGTCAAAACTGTCACCGAGACAATGCGTCGCCATCGCCGAGCATTCGATATGCCAGCCGGGACGCCCCTGTCCCCAGGGCGCATCCCATTTAGCATCTTCAGGTTCATTCGGCTTGCTCGCTTTCCACAATACAAAATCAAGCGGGTCCTGCTTGGCGTCATCCACCGCCACTCGCTCACCGGCACACAGATCCTCCAGCTTTTTACCGGACAACTGTCCATAACTTTCAAACTTATTAACCGAATAATAAATATCACTATTTTTGGCCTGATAGGCATAACCCTTATCAAGCAGTGATTGAATCATCGATACTATTTCCGGCATATGTCCAGTTGCGAGTGGCTCCTGGTCGGGCACTTCAACACCGAGTAAGGCTGCATCATGGTGCATTTCAGCAATAAATCGCGTTGTCAGCTCACTGATCGTTTCGCCATTTTCAGTAGCCCGCTTGATAATCTTGTCATCGATATCAGTAACGTTCCTGACATAGGTAACATCAAAACCAAGATGGCGCAGATGACGCACCACCATATCGAACACAACCAACACTCTGGCATGACCAATATGACAAAGATCATAAACCGTCATTCCACATACATATAACTTCACTTTACCCGCTTCAAGCGGCTCGAAAAGTGTCTTATTACGGGTCTGACTATTATAAATTTTCAACATATCCACAAACAGCCTGTTTCATAATTTCATTAAAATTTAGTATCTTAGACGCTAAGGTAGACGCCAAGCGTTAACGCTAAATATTTAAGCCTTGCTTTTAAGAGGGAAATTAAAATTCCACGAAACGAACGACAATAACAGATATGAAAATAACATTCATGCCCCATCATCACAGCGGTGTATATTCAGGATTTATTTTGAAAATTAATGGAATAACCATTTACGAATGCGCAAAGACAAACGCTAATGAAAACAAATTTTCCTGTCACTAGATAACCCGTCGGCCAACCATTGCGCTGGCCGACTTTTTAAAGCCTGCTCACCGCTCATATCGCGCCATGCTTCTTCGCTCAGTACTTTCATAGTCTTAACAAAGGCTTTATGATTGTTTTTTTCGCAAAGAGATTCCAAAGACAATCATGAAACAGTTTATTTTACGCCTGCTGCTTTGCACAGCCATCACCCTAACTACATTGTCCAGCCTTGCCAATGCAAATACTCAACCGCATGTCATCATCCAAACCAATCTCGGTGAAATCACGCTCGAACTGAACAGCAAGCTTGCGCCAATGACGGTCGAAAATTATCTGCGTTACGCAAAAGAGGCTGCTTTCGACAACACAATCTTCCACCGTGTCATTAAGGGTTTTATGATTCAGGGCGGTGGTTTTGATGCTGGCTTTGGTAAACAAGCAACGCATGAACCCATCAACAATGAGGCCGACAACGGTCTCAGCAACCGCCGCGGCACTATTGCTATGGCGCGCACTGGAGATCCACATTCAGCCACTGCACAGTTTTTCATCAACACTGTCGACAATGGCTTTCTTGATCACACATCAAAAACTAATCGTGGCTGGGGTTACACCGTATTTGGCAAGGTCATTAAAGGCATGGACGTTGTCGATCGTATCAGCAATTTAAAAACCGGTCGTGGCGGCCCTTTCCCTCGTGACGTGCCAAACGAAACCGTCACGATTAAATCAATAAAAGTTGTTGCCTCAAATAAATAAATTTACCTTTGCAAAAATACACACCGTGAAATTTTTTATAAATCAGCAGCCATGACAACACTGTTTATATCAGACCTGCATTTAGGCAAAGATTACCCACAGATAAGCAAACTGTTCCTGGCTTTTCTTGAAAAAAAAGCCTGCCAGGCAAAGGCTCTTTATATTCTTGGCGACTTGTTTGAAGTCTGGCTGGGCGATGACGCCAGCATTACAGAACACCGCGAAATTATAAATTTGCTACGCCGCGTATCAGATTCAGGTACTGACATCGCATTCATGCATGGCAATAGAGACTTTCTACTCGGCGCAGAATTTTGCACTGCAACAGGCGCGCGTCTGATTGAAGATCCAAGCATCATTACACTTAATGGAAAAAAAACATTGTTAATGCATGGCGACACTCTGTGTACGGATGACGTGGAGTATCAAGCCTTTAGGCAAAAGGTACGCGACGAACAGTTTCAACAAGAATTTCTTGCCTTAAGCATTCCCGAAAGGATTGCAACAGCCTCGCACTACCGGCAAATGAGCAAAGAAAAAACCAGCGAAAAATCATCCGATATTATGGACGTCAATGATGATGCTGTACATCAAGTCATGAAATCACACAATGTCTCGCGCCTCATTCACGGACACACCCATCGTCCTGGCAAACATAGTCTTAATTTGAGCAGTGCTAGCGGCGAGCACTCAGGCGAACGCGTAGTACTTGGAGACTGGTACAAACATGGCAGTATGCTGGTCTGCAATGATCACGGGCAGCAACTTATAGAGTTTGATTTATCTACTCTCTAATTTAACCAACCAGCAATATTTTCAGCAACCAGCTTTGCCAACATATCAACATGATCTGAGCGATCATTTAACGCACCAATATAGTGATAACCTTTTCCACCCGCCGCGAAATAAATATCTCGGTTCTGCATGACCGTTTCTTCCAGTGTTTCTAAACAATCTGCTGAGAACCCTGGACAAATCACATCAATATTATGAATACCTGACTGCGCCAGCTCGCGCAGTGTTTTATCCGTGTAAGGTTGCAACCATTGCTGGCGACCAAATCGTGATTGAAAGGTCAAACACCAGGATTTATCGGGTAACTGCAAACGCTCAACCAATTTTTTCACTGTTCTGTGGCATTGATCAAAATAAGGATCCCCTGCTATGCGCATGGCCTCTGGCGTACCATGAAAAGAAAACAACAAACATTCCGCTTGTCCGTGATCTCTCCAATGCTCTTGAATACTATTACTCAGCGCACTGATATAAGCTTCATCATCATGATAATCCGTCACCATTCGCAAGGCGGGCACACAGCGCCATTTTTTCAACACATCACCGATTTTATCCAACGTCGATGCTGTTGTAGTAGCGGAATATTGTGGGTATAAAGGCAACACCAATACCCGCTGTGCCCCTGCTTTTTGTAACGATTCCAAGCCGGCGCTTAATGACGGATTGCCGTAACGCATTCCCAGCGCAACAATAACCTTCCCCTCATATAACTGCTGCATCCTTTCCTGCAAAACTTTAGATTGTTGCTTCGAGATCGTCAGTAATGGTGAACCCTGCTCAGTCCAAACTTTTTGATAGGCATGAGCTGAACGTTTCGGACGAATAGCCAAAATAACCTGCAATATTGGCAACCATAGCCAACGTGGCATCTCAACGATGCGTGGATCAGAAAGAAACTCTCTCAAATATCGACGTAATGCTGCTGGCGTAGCTTCATCCGGCGTGCCAAGATTAGTTAACAGCACACCAATCACTGGTTTATTGATGTCATTCTGATGCCGAGAATTTTTACTCATACCTAATTAATACCATCCATCTTCAATAAAATATGCGTGACAGTATACCTGCCCGAGCAAGATCATGTCAGTGCCGTCTATTCACACAAAAATTCAATTAAATAACATCTCATTGAATGGCAAACACAGGCCGCTAAGTAGATATACAAACTGGCACAGGGGTTAGCAGGAAACGTTGATCCCTGATAGAATCAAACAGCGCTTTCAGGATGAATTGGCAAATAATGACACAAAAAATAATACTAGAATCCGCGCACCAACTGCTTGAAGACGCTATTATCTGGCATAAAGGTGAGCCAACTGGCACCGTTGCCGCATTAGATAAAAGCCTCAGCGCACAAAATTACAGCGAATGTTTCATTCGTGATTTCTTCCCCTCCGCACTTGTCTTTCTCATGGATGGCCGAACAGACATCGTGCGAAACTTCCTCACCATCGTCCTTAGCTTGCGCTTCCAGCAGAAAAAAATGGAAGGCCATGATCTAGCTGTGGGTTTAATGCCTGCCAGCTTTAGCATCTCGAAAGATGAAGACGGAGAGGAACATGTGCAAGCTGATTTTGGTGATCGTGCCATCGGCCGCGTCGCACCAGTCGACTCAGCCATGTGGTGGCTGATATTACTGCGTTGTTACACTATTATCAGTGGCGACGTGAAGCTCTCTCACAGCGATGACTTCCAACATGGCATTCGCCAGATAATGAGCTTGTATCTTCAGGAAAGTTTCGAAGTATCGCCCGCCATGTTAGTACCCGATGGCTGCTGCATGATTGATCGCCGCATGGGCGTTTCCGGTCACCCACTGGAAATTCAATCGCTGCTCTACGGCATGCTGCTAACCGCGCAGGAACTACTGATACCGAACGAAATCAACAAATCACTGCTGAGCATCATCAAAAAGCGTACACAAACTTTACGCTCATACATTAGGCTTTATTATTGGTTAGATATCCAGAGTCTAAATGAAATTCACCGTTACAAATCTGAGGAATTCGGATGGGAAGCAGTGAACGTTCTAAATATCAATCCGGAAATTATTCCCAACTGGATCGATGGTTTTTTACCTGAAGGCACAGGTTTTCTGGTCGGAAATGTTGGCCCCGGAAAAATTGATTTCCGCTATTTTGCCATGGGAAATTTGCTCGCAATCCTGTTTGGATTAGCAACGGATGATCAAGCCAGTAAAATCATGCGCCTCTACGAAACGCACTGGGATCAACTAATCGGACAGATGCCAGTGAAAATTGTCTACCCCGCGGTCACCGATAAAGAATGGACCTTCATGACAGGCAGTGACCCAAAAAATGTCGCATGGTCCTACCATAACGGCGGCAACTGGCCTTCTCTTCTGTGGGTGTTCGCAGGTGCAGCCTTACGCTCAGGACGCAGAGACCTGGCAACAAAAGCGCTTAAACTATCGCTTGATCGACTGCACAAAGACAATTGGCCTGAATATTATGATGGTAAAACCGGCTCATTAATTGGTCGGCGTTCCAATGCCCATCAAACCTGGACTGCCACCTCCGCCATCATTGCCAGCCGACTGATTGATGACCCGGACAGCCTGACTGTTTTTGATACGCTTATTTTCTAAATACGACGCAAACAGTAATAAATATGAACATTGATCCTACTGAACTGTCATTACCCAGCGTCTCCCCTCAGGGAATTCAGGCGCTAGATATCGTCAATAGCAACGATCCAGATATAAAAAGACTACAACAGGTTATTCTTCACGATCCAATGCTGGCGAATATGCTGTTGCGACACGCCAACTCACCGCTGTACCATCGCAACCAAACCATTTCAAATGTTCCTGCCGCAATTCGTGTACTTGGTTTAAAAAGTATTCGCAGCGCGATTGTCATGGCTACCATGCAAGTCGTAGCAAAACCTGACCCTGTTAACCAACCGATTTGGGATCACTGTCTTGCCATCTCTTTAATGAGCCGTCTGCTAGCTGAAAGCATCGATCACAACATTGGAGACGATGTTGAATTTATCGCATTAATCCATGACATGGGGATGCTGGTACTGGCCAGTAATTTTCCAGAACAATACAAAGAAATAATGGATACTGCGAAAAAAAATGACACCGCGATCGATGTTTTAGAAGAAGAGGCTTTCGGCATTCAACACGGCGCCGTGATGCAACACTTATTAAAGCAGTTCAGATTGCCAAACGATTTCATTCGGCTGCTGACTGACTTTCATTCTCACAAACCTGTTCCAGCTATAGAAACTGACGCCCAACGCTTTTCAGATATTCTCAGCCTAGCTCATCTTATGGTGCAAGAACAACAAACAGAAGAAACAAAAATGGTTTATCAGGAAACGATTATTGAACCTAGTCCACAACTCAGCGACAAACTAAACGTTGACGATACTAAGCGGGATGAAATTATCGAGAAATACCGCAAGCGTATTAACGCTCAATAAACACGCCTCCAATCACACTCCTAACTTCTACTAAACCTCAACCTCTAATCGAGACTCCGACCAAAAAACCGAATCAAGTCACGCCGTTCTTTTTTACCCGGGCGTCGCGGCGGTCGCGGGGATGCATTGGCATGCAACAAACGCTGCTGCTCCGATTGCATCTCTCGTGCTTCAATACTATGGGCAGTTTCTTCGTATAACTTTTGCGCAACGGTTGCCGAACCACGATGCGCGGATAATTCACGTAAAACTACGGTAATTTCACTCTCACCACGCTTTATACGTAGCATATCACCCAACTTCATCAATCTGCCCGGCTTTATCCGTTCATCATTGACATGCACCTTGCCACCTTTAACTGCAGCGGTAGCCAGTGCGCGAGTTTTGTAAAAACGCGCCGCCCACAACCACTTATCAATGCGTGGTCTGTCAGCGGGACTAGTTTCTTTATTCATCTAAAGCAGCCTGCGGTTAATTAACTAATTAGCCGCAGGCTATTGACGTTAATCTGTCAGTTTCAGCAACAACGAATTAATACGCTTAACGTAGGCTGCGGGGTCTTCCAGCTGCCCGCCTTCACTAAGCAATGCCTGATCAAACAACACATGAGCCCAGTCATTAAAACGTTCATCAACGCTTTCATTTTTGATACTGCTTACCAACGGATGCTGCGGGTTAATCTCAAGAATAGGTTTACTCATTGGCACAGCCTGACCCGCCGCTTTAAGCATATTCTGAAGGTTAATCGCCAGATCCTGTTCTTCAACTACGAGGCAAGATGGAGAGTCGGTCAAACGATGAGTGACACGAACTTCTTTAACCTTATCACCCAAAGCTTCAGTAACTTTTTCGGTCAACGATTTTAATTCATCGGCGTCTTTACTCAGGGCTTCCTTCGCTTCTTTATCGTCCATGTCACCGAGTTCAAGTGTGCCCTTGGCGACCGACTGGAATTTCTTGCCATCGTATTCATTCAGATAAGACATCATCCACTCATCGACACGGTCATGCATCAACATCACCTCAACGCCTTTCTTGCGAAAAACTTCTAAGTGCGGACTGTGACTAGCAGCAGAAAAACTCTCAGCAGTGATGTAATAAATCTTATCCTGCCCTTCCTGCATACGTCCAATGTAATCTTCCAGACTGGTCTCCTGCTCATCCGTATCAGTGTGGGTACTGGAAAATCGAATCAAACCCGCAATACGCGCCTGATTTGCCATGTCTTCGGCTGCACCTTCCTTAAGCACCTTGCCAAACTCCTTCCAGAAGTTAGCGTATTTTTCTTTATCATTTTTCGCTGTACTTTCAAGCAGAGATAAAACCTTCTTGACAGATGCGCCACGAATTACATCAATCTTGCGATTGTCCTGTAAAATCTCGCGTGAAACATTAAGTGGTAAATCATCCGAATCAATCACACCGCGCACAAAACGCAAGTAACTCGGCATCAACTTCTCCGCTGCATCCATAATAAAAACACGTTTCACATAAAGCTTAACGCCGTGGCGCTGATCACGATCCCAAAGATCAAATGGCGCACGGGCAGGAACATAAAGCAAAGAGGTATAGGATTGATTCCCCTCGACATGAGTGTGCACATGCGCTAAGGGATCTTCAAAATCAGGCGCAACATGTTTATAAAATTCGTTATATTCCTCGTCACTGATCTCATTTCGTGCACGAGCCCACAGCGCAGAAGCTTGATTGACCATCTCAAACTCTTCTACTGTAGCAACTTCGCTTGTATCACTCTTGCTCTCATCCGAAGACTCTTCAGATTCATCCATAGGCACTTTTTCTACGAGCATTTTAATCGGCAATGAAATACTGTCTGAGTATTTACGAATCACTGAGCGCAAATGATTACCATCAAGAAATTCTTCCTCATCTTTGCGCAGATGCAAAACGATCTCGGTACCACGCTGTGCTTTTTCTACCGTTTCCAGCACATAGTTTCCTTCACCACTGGACTCCCAATAAACACCATGAGACGCATCGAGGCCAGCACGACGTGTAGTCAACGTTACCTTATCGGCAACGATAAAAGACGAATAAAAACCCACACCAAATTGGCCTACCAGCTTAGTATCATGAGCTTCATCACCCGACAAAGACTCAAAGAACTGACGAGTGCCCGATTTTGCAATCGTACCGATATGATCAACCACATCAGTTCGGTTCATGCCGATACCATTATCAGAAATCGTAATCGTACCTGCGTCTTTGTCATAGCTTATCTGCACATGTAGCTCACTATCAGACTCATAAAGCGCATCATCAGTTAATGCTTCAAAGCGCAACTTATCGCAAGCATCTGATGCATTCGAGATCAATTCACGCAAAAATATCTCTTTATTTGAATACAGCGAGTGGATCATCAGCTGTAATAACTGCTTCGATTCTGCCTGAAATTCCAGTGTTTCTTTCTGTGCTTCTACCGTCATGACTATTCTTACTCCTAAACAACAATTTATGGCATTATATTAAAAACGCATCAACTTGGCCGACGATCAAAGCTGCCCGACCTGAAAAATGATAACTGCGCTAAACATGGAGCTGATAACAGTATTTTTCAAGCCCCTATTACCCAATCAAACTAAATTAAAAACAATAAACAAACTACCACTATGAGCGACATAAAAAACATTAACACCACCTGCTTTGAAGACCAACGCCCCGGTACTTCAGGCCTGCGTAAAAAGGTCAGCGTTTTCCAGCAGCCCCATTACCTTGAAAATTTTATCCAGTCTCTGTTTAACACCCTGGAAGGCTTACCCGAAAAATTACAGGGAAAAACGCTCGTTCTCGGTGGGGATGGTCGTTTTCACAACCGCAAAGCCATCCAGGTTATTGTAAAAATGGCCGCCGCCAACGGCCTAAAACGTCTGCTAATCGGGAAAGGTGGATTACTGTCCACACCTGCTGTGTCATGTCTGATACGAAAACATCAAACCCTCGGCGGCATCGTTCTTTCCGCCAGCCATAATCCCGGCGGCCCCAAAGCTGATTTCGGCATCAAATACAACATCAGCAACGGCGGTCCAGCACCCGAGAAAATTACCGAAGCGCTTTACCAGCAAACCTTGTCGCTTCAGCAATACAAAATTCTCGATGCACCAAACATCGATTTAGATCAACTTGGCGAGCAAAACATAGGTTCGCTTTGCGTCGAAATCATCGACCCGGTCGAAGATTATGCCAACATGATGGAGGCAATTTTTGATTTCGAGAAGATCCGCAATATGATCTCACAGGGCTTTCGCCTCAGTTTCGATGCCATGCATGCCATCACGGGCCCCTATGCCAATGAAATACTCGTCAACCGTTTAGGAGCTAACCCACAAAGCATCATTAATGGCATACCGCTTACAGACTTTGGTGGCGGCCATCCAGATCCCAGCCTCGACCATGCAAAAGAGCTCGCCGCTCAAATGTTCACTGAAGATGCACCTGATTTCGGTGCTGCCTCAGATGGCGATGGCGATCGCAATATGATTTTAGGTAAAAACTTCTTTATTTCACCCAGCGACAGTTTGGCAATTTTAACGGCCAATGCTCAACTTGTACCTGCATATCGCGATGGACTTTCCGGCGTCGCTCGCTCCATGCCAACCAGTCAGGCAGTTGACCTTGTCGCCGACGCCTTAGATATACCCTGTTTTGAAACGCCCACTGGCTGGAAATTTTTCGGTAACCTGCTCGACAGCAACAAAATCACCCTCTGTGGCGAAGAAAGCTTCGGTAACGGTTCGAATCATATACGCGAAAAAGATGGTTTGTGGGCTGTATTATTCTGGCTCAACATCATTGCGTCTCGTGGCCAGAATCCTGAACAAATTTGCCGCAGCCACTGGAAACAGTTTGGCCGCCACTACTACACCCGCCATGATTATGAGGCACTGGACACCGACATCGCTGACATCATCGTTTCATCTCTGCGCCAACAACTCAACACTTTAACCGGAAACAGTTACGCAGAACGACGTGTTTGCCTGAGCGATGAATTTAGTTACACCGACCCAGTAGATCACAGCATATCATCACAGCAGGGGATTCGAATCTGTTTTGAAGACAGTGCACGCATCATTTTTCGCCTCTCGGGTACCGGCACCAGTGGTGCAACGCTGCGTATTTATATTGAAGCCTATGAAGAAAATCATGATAAACATGATCTGGACACACAGTTCGTACTTAAGAGTTTAATAGAAACCGCCAATGAACTTTCAGGTGTACAACTTCACAGCAAACGAGACACACCTTCGGCAATCACATAAACATGAAAGTTATTCACTATTTATTTATGAATATACATACCTTCACATTCTGGCCGGCTTAGCTTAAACCCAAATTTTTCATATAGCTCTGGAACATCTGCCATCAAAGTTATGTATGCGCCCTTAGCCGCTTCGCGGTCAAGATAATCCATAATATGTTGCATAATGATTCGACCAAACCCTTTGCCTTGATACGCGGGATCAACAGCCACGTCGACAATGTCAAAATTTATAGCACCGTCACCGACAACTCTTCCCATAGCGATGCTTTTATTCTCTATAAAAATCTGAACGCCATAAAGACTTTTTAGCAGCCCTCTTTTTGCGGCATCAACAGGCCGTGGCGTCAAACCTGAAATCATCCGTAAGCGTGTAAAATCATCAACAGAGGCAACGTCTTCAACGATTTCATATTCAATAGAATTTATATTTAGCATGGCTTTATATTCAAGATGAATTGAGGTCTATAAAAATTAGACACAATATTTTGTTTGATTCCTCACTGCTCTTTTCATAAAAAAACCTTAAATACAGCTCATTTTTTCTTCTCTTATTTCAGCGACACATCTCAAATAATAAGTTTTATTTATGAGCGTACACATAAAACATAGTAATATCATTCCATACACCATCACCGGAACTTAGCTCATCCATGTTTTGTTCGTACTCCTTCTGACACTGACTTAACATCTCGGGCGGTATACCTTCAACCGGATGCGGATATTGCCCAGGGACAAAATCTTCTTTTTTAATCCAGGTTTTTTTTGCTTCATCAAGAGGTATAAAATACCCCGCCCGTTCTTCTCGAATATCAATATTAATAAAACCAGCATCAACAAGTAATTGATGCGTCTTTTCAATCGTACCGGTAGGCGTATTCAAATTATATTTAAAACCATGTCTAGCTAATATGTTCCGCGTCACTGACACCCAAAAATATGACGACTCCGGAAACGCATGAAAACCCAAAGCACCGCCCGGCTTAAGTAGGCCAAACCAATCCTTCAACGTCAAAACAGGATCGAGAAAACAAAAAAATGCTGACGCACAATAGATGCGATCAAAACTTCCCATTGAGAAATCAAGGTGCTCTGCATCTGCCAATCTAAACTTCAAATTGTCAGGCCCAAATAGCGACAGTTTTTGCCTTGCTTGATCAAGCATTCCTTGTGAAATGTCGACGCCTGTAACATTTCCGTCGGGCATAACAAGAGAAGCAGCCCGAAAAGCTATCGTACCTGTACCTGTAGCGATATCTAATACACTATCGCCCGAACGCGGCGGCAAGTCTTCAAGCAAACGTAACGCAGTTTTTTTATGCCAACCACTCCTATCGTGATTAACGCTTCTCTCGTTATAGGTATCGGAGATATGTTTATGGTATGCCTGTAGTTCATCAGTATGCATGACACCCCCCCTTCTTTGTAGGTAACGCCGAGAACTGCAAAACTGCTACTAACCTATCAAGTGCCAATTAAACTAAACATCAAACATCTCTAAATTTAGCTCGACACTTTCTCCTAGCCAATAAGCGTAATTTGTATGATCTTTCAGATCATCACCCGTAACCGCATGAACCAAAATACTCAGACCTTTTCGATTCCCATCCAACCATGGAATGACTTTATCGAAATGTTTCGTGGAAAATATTATTTGGCAACTCCATCTTGGGTGTGGGCCGATTGGTTTTTTATGTGCTCTACCAACCTGCAAGGAAAACAACTCCCCAGCTTGTTCGCATAAATTTTTTGCATAGTCTATTGTTTCATTATCGAAATACACATGGGCATGATAAAGCTTATGATTATTAATCGGACGCTGAGCTTTACTCATATTAACCAAACCCTATTTGTACAACTCTCAAATGCTGTCTCAACATCACATCTTCACTAACTCAGAAACCTCAAGTGAACCGCCAATATCTAAAAATGGACAAACCTTTGCTAGCAACAATGCTGACTCCATATTATCAGTTTCGATAATCGTATAACCAGACATTGCAGTTGAACTCACTGCATGAATACTGCCATCGGGAGTAATTGTTCTAGTCTCTTTAAAGGGATTCATCGGACTTACTGCCGCACTACCCAAAGAAGCCAGCCATTCCTTATACTTTGCGAAGTGTTGCTTGCCTTCTTCTGGCGATGAGGGTTGATTACCACCTAGATAAACAATAACAAATTGAGTCATTTTCGTTTAACCTCCTTTTTATTTTCAACAATGTACAATAAAACCATCCATTTCATTTTCCACTATTTTGATTACCCAAAAAATAGGCGTATGCATTTTATTTACTCGAAACAACATCTTGCTTAGGATCAAGTGGGTAATTGGAGTGCGCACTATCATCCTTATAGGGGCAGTTCCGACAAGCATTACCACAACAGTGGCCGCGCTTTAAATGATACCAAGCGCTAAAAACGTAATTACTATTTTCAATACAATAATCTATGCTTTCAATGAGCTTGTTTTTATTGGAAAAAGGGTACGAAAGTTCAATCATTTCATTAAGTTGACTGGATTTTATTAATGCTTGAATACGTTCATTGATAATCACAGCCAAGCAAGACTTACAGCGACAGTCCTGATCAAACTCAGCTGGCATAATAGAAGGAAAATCCATGCACCAACAGTGGCCAACCTCCGCTTCACTACCACAACTAATAACCATTCCGCAGACAGAGCAATGTTTTTTAATAATATTCACCCTGATTATTTATAATCGACACCGATTATAAATAATCATTTACATTTGATCTACAACCGCCAAGGCAGTACGCTGAATTAGGTACGCTTACAGAAGATCGGCAAAGAAAAAAGTAATAGGAAAATCTAACTTCAGACTTGAGGATTCAACGATGTGAGGGAAACAAAGCATTGTTATCATGCATTTATAACATTTCTATTACGGCCGATTATATACTGCACAATTAAAAATTAAGCATAAATTAAAAAAAATGCCCGGAAGAGCTCAATTTTTAGCCATTCCGACACTGAAGCACTTAAATTGTCAGCACACTTATTTTTGCTAGACTTATTCACACAAATTTTTCGGAGAAAAAAACGTCACATGCTTAAAATATTTCAGCCAAGCTATCTGTTAAGCCTGTTATTAATAACCTCACCCATATCTTTGCTCGCAGATGAATCCGCTGCGTCACGCTATTATGAAAAAGCCGTAATTTTAAAGGATAAAGGCGACTTCAAAGCTAGCATCATTGAACTAAAAAATGCCTTACAGGAAAATCCAAATTTTCTGGCCGCACGCATCTTGCAAGGTAAAACCTATATATTGCTCGAACAGGGCGCGGATGCTGAAAAACAGCTTACTGACGCCAACAAATTAGGTGCTGACCGCTCAGTTACACTTAGACCTCTAGCTCTGGCATACCTGCTTCAGGAGAAATACCAACAATTAATCGACAAAATTGATCCCAAAGGCCAATCACGCATCACACAGTCTGAACTTTTTGCCTATCGAGGACATGCTTACCTCGCTCTGCGAGATACAAACAAAGCGACTACTGCCTTTAGTAAGTCCGAACAATTAAACCCCGACAGCGATCGCGCATTCACAGGACAGGCTATCGTTTTACTGCACAAGGGAAAATTGGATGCAGCTGCCAATCGAGCAGAGCTGGCAACAAATTTAAACCCCAATAGCCAGGAAGCATGGGCGGCCAGAGCATCTATCAGCCACGCGCAGGGGAAATTGAACAAAGCACTTAAAGAATACGGTCGTGCAATTTCTTTAAAACCGAAACACATTGATACCAGAATTGCTCGCATCGGTATTTATATAGATCAAAGCAAATACCAGGAAGCATCCAATGATATTGAATTTCTACGCACTGAATTCCCAATGGATCCCCAGTCTGCATACCTGCTTGGTGTGCTACAGGCAAAACAAGGTGACACTGAAGAATCAGAGAAAACCATCACAAAAGCCGCAAATATATTGGATACATACAAGGATTCATACGTAGAAAAAAATGAAAAAATTCTCATGCTCGCAAGCCTTATAAACTTTGATTTAAAACGTTTCGAGAAATCAAAAAATTATTTAAGGAAACATATCCAACAATTTCCCGACCGGCCCGGCGCGAGAAAACTGATGGGCTCCATCCTCATAACACAGGGTAAATTTGGGCATGCCATTGCCACACTAAAACCTGCACTAAATTACATTCCAAATGACATAAACCTTCTCTCCATGCTGGGCACAGCTTATATGAACACTGGGCAGCATGAGCGTGCTAACGTCATACTAAAAGATGCTGTAACTCTCAGCAAAGGTGACGCAGCAATGCGCACGAAACTGGCAATAAATCACCTAAAATCTGGTAACCAAAAATTAGCTATCAAACAATTAACAGCCATTTTCGAAAATAATAATCGACAAATTAATGCTGGCATTGCCCTTACTCAAGCATATATAAAAACTGGAAACTTTGAAGAAGCATTACGCATTACCAAAAAATTATCGCAGGTAGATCCTGAAAACACTACGATTTTAAATATTCTTGGCAGCATTCAGGTAAGAAGTGGGAATCATCAACAAGCGAGGACTGTCTTCAAAAAAGCCCTACAACTTCAACCTGAACTTGTACAGACCCAGCTCAACCTCGGCAAGTTAGATATCCTGGAAGATAAACCCAACAAAGCGAGACAGCGCTACACAAAAATTTTGAAAAATCATGATGACAACATAGCCGTCATGATTGAAATGGCACGACTGGAAGATATTCAGGACAATAAAAAGGCAAGCATACGCTTGCTAGAAAAAGCACATGCTATTGATAAGAATATTTTAGAAGCAACCTTATATCTAATTGACTTATACCTTCGCACAGGCAACCCCAGCAAAGCACTAGAAATAGCCAAGGAAGCTGAGCAAGCGACACCAAAAAACCTTGATGTTCTTGCTGCAACAGCAAAAGCTAATTTGGCAATTGGCAAACCAAAAATTGCTCAAATTATTTACCGTAAAATGGCTGCCCAGGTAGGTATCAACCCTGAAAAATTGCATTCAATCGCTTCAAAGCAATTGAATGCCAATTTTTTGGATGATGGTCTCTACACACTCGATAAAGCTGTAAATACCCAAGTCTATTACTTGCCTGCACAAATTAAATTCATACAAGCATTATTGCAGGCAGGCAATATAGAAAAAGCAATGAAATCAGCCACATCGCTACGTAAAAAACACCCAAAAAAGGCTTTCAGTTATCGGTTAGTGGGTGATGTTTTTTTTCAACAGAAACGCTATGAAGATGCGATTAATAGCTATCAACAAGCTATGCAAAAAGAAAAAAGCACCGAACATGCCATCCTTATCTATCAAGCAAAAAGCAGGGCTGGCAATCACTCAGAAGCAGTAAGTTTTCTTGAGAAATGGTTAGCATCACACCCCAAAGATCAGGTAGCACAAATGGCTTTGGCTGAAGGCAACCTAAAATTAGGTAATTTAATAATCGCCAAAGCCCAATATGAACAACTCTTAGAAAACAATCCAAATTTCCCAGAAATTCTCAATAATTTAGCTAATATCTACTACCAATTAAATGATAAACGCGCCTTAAGCACCGCTGAAAAGGCCTACAAATTTGCACCCGAAGCTGTTTCTATCAACGACACTCTCGGTTGGATCCTGGCCAATCAGGGACAGGCTGAACGCAGCCTACGATATTTAAGAGATGCTCATTTCAGAGCTTCTGATAATTCAGAGATCCGTTATCACATCGCTTTTGCTCTAGAAAAACTAGGCCGCAATAATGAAGCACAGAAAGAGCTCGATGCCGCACTAAGCAGCGGACAGCAGTTTTCCAAAATTGAACAAGCCCGACAATTACAGAAAAAACTCGGTAGAAAAAATTAAATGCTTAATCATAGAATTTATAAAAACTCGAAAGCTATAAAAAACAAACCCCGCATATAGCGGGGTTTGTTTTTTATAGCGAAACTAAATTTTCAAACTTGTTTGCGGCGTCGCGCAAAACCAAATGCAGTTAACCCAAGTGCTATCAAAGCCAAGCTGCCAGGCTCTGGCACCCTGTGATCCGCATGCGTTCCCGCAAGGGTTTTAACTTTAAAATAATCATTGCCAACATAATTAGAGCTACCAAAAGCGGTGTTTATTGCCGCAATAAGCCAGTAGCTTGATGTTGCACCGCCAATATTAAGGTCTTGGTTGAAATCATCATTAACATTTTTATCAGTGCCTACAGATGCGGTGCTACAGCCATTGCCAGACCCGCACAAATAGTTACCCACTAACTCCCAGCCACCACCAGATATCAAGCCGCTGTATGTACTTCCAAGCAATGTTGGCCCGCCTAACCCTGCGTATCTCAGCAGAGAAAAATCAGCATCTTCTTTCCAACCCATGGTCACATTGCTAAGCGCTACCGAGTCGTCAAAAGAATATAGAATAGATTCAAATTTACCACTATTATCCGTTGCATGCTGCGGCGCAGTATTTGATTCACCTTCAGAATTTACAGCAAGGCCATCCCATCGTCTCAACGTGGCTTCTTCCAGTGTAGAACCAATACTGCTTGTAGAGGTTGACCAAGCCGTCGCGGTTACACCGATCGTTGTTCCATCAGTACTGGATGTGCTGCAGCTGTTACCCTGACTGGCCGCCTCACAAGTACCCTGAACCGGGCTGCTATCAAAAGTCCAACTGTAACCCGCCTGAGAAGGCATGGATAAAACCAAAGCAAAAAGCCCGGCCCCTGATAAAAGTGTTGTACGTATATTCTGCTTCATTACGTCTCTTCCTATAATTTGTTCGCCGCTAAATCTTATCGACATGCTCTAAACATTTTAGCTCTATTCAGTATAATGCAAAATTTACGCCAATAAATTATTTACCTATAAAAACAATAGGTTACCTTAAATTTAAACGATACCTTCATACAAAATAAAAAATTATGCAAAAAAAGCTGACAAGCACCAGGCAGATGAAAGAATACAGCCATTTAAAATCAATCGCTTAAAACATACCTGTCAACTATCTTTACAGTACGAAACCAAACTAACCTGAATATTTTCGATACCCAACACCTAAAATTTGTACAATGATTAATAGCCACTACATGAACTACACTACACTTTGATTCGCTAGAACTCGCACCAACTTCATCCTTGGCCTCACCGCAAGTATTGATTAAAATCCACGCTTAACTATTTTCATTCGGAAAACCATGCCAAATAAAACCGCAATACAACAGCTCAAAACACACATTAATCAATACGTCATTGGCCAGCACCAACTAGTAGATCGCCTGTTAATCGCGATATTGGCGGATGGCCACCTATTAGTCGAAGGCGCGCCTGGGTTGGCGAAAACCCGCGCCATCAAAGTATTGAGTGATGGCATCGACGGTGATTTTCACCGTATCCAGTTTACCCCGGATCTTTTGCCTGCCGATTTAACCGGCACAGAAATTTACCGGCCACAGGATGGCAGCTTCAATTTTCAAAAAGGGCCGCTATTTCACAATTTGGTACTAGCCGATGAAATAAATCGTGCTCCTGCCAAGGTGCAATCAGCACTACTCGAAGCCATGGCTGAACGGCAAATCACTGTGGGTTCGATAACTTATCCATTACCCAAACTGTTCTTGGTCATGGCCACACAAAACCCGATTGAGCAGGAAGGCACTTACCCTTTACCTGAAGCACAACTCGATCGTTTCTTGATGCATGTGCGTATCGATTATCCTGATATTGAAGCTGAACGTGCAATTTTAAATTTGGCACGTCAGGAGGCACACGATGATGTGACCGAGCCTGGACAAATCAGCGACCATTCTGGTGTCCCGTTGGACACTATTTTCAGCGCTCGCCAGGAAGTGCTGGATATTTTTATGGCGGAACCACTTGAAGAATATCTGCTGCAAATTGTCATGGCGACACGCAACCCGCAACCCTACGGCGACGACCTTAGCCAATGGTTGCAATACGGTGCCAGTCCACGCGGCTGCATTGCCTTGGATCGGTGCGCTCGCGCCCACTCCTGGTTACAGGGGCGCGACTATGTTGGCCCAGAAGACATTCAAGCTATCGCCTACGATGTTTTACGTCACCGCATCATCCTTAGTTACGAAGCTGAGGCCGAAGGAATCACCCCTGACATCTTTATCAAAGAGCTAATCACACGTATTGCCGTACCATGATAAGCGGCTTGAAACAGCATTTAAAAACCAGGGTCGCACGCGACAAACAAAAGCCAAGCAAGCTGGTCGACAACCCCCTGGTGCGCGCCACCACAAAAAGCCTGATTGCACTACGGCAACAAGCTCGCAGTGTACCCCTGAGCGCCATCAAAATTATTTCACCACAAAGCGGTGCTTACCTGTCGCCCTTCAAAGGACGTGGCATGGAATATGAAGAATCACGTATCTACCAGCCCGGCGATGATATTCGTAATATAGATTGGCGTGTCACTGCGCGCAGTGGCAAAACGTATAGCAAGCAATTCCGCGAAGAACGCGAACGCTCTGTTTTAATGTGGGTCGATTATCGTCAAACCATGTTGTTCGCCACCAAAGGTATTTTTAAATCCGTCATGGCAGCGCGCGCCGCCGCTTTATTAGCCTGGAGCGCTGTTCATCAAGGTGATCGCATCGGTGGTTTAATTTTTGATGAGCAGCAACACTATGAAATAAAACCACAAAATGGTGACAAAGCCGCGCTGCATTTAATCAATCAACTTTGCCACCATCAGACTAAAACAAATGATTTAAAAAACAGTAGTAATACAGCCGAGCAGGCATTAATCAGATTACGCCGTGTCACACGACCAGGCAGTCTGGTCATTTTAATCAGTGATTTTCGCCGACTCGGTGAACAGGCTGAATCCCATTTAATGCAGCTGTCACGACACAACGATGTCATTATGTTTTTTATCTTTGACCCACTGGAACGTAACTTACCGCCAACAGGCACATACCGCATCAGTGATGGCGAGCAATCAAAAGTTTTAAATACCGCTAACAAACAAGCTCAATCCGCCCATCAGCTACAGTTCCAACAGCACTTTCAATACCTGCAATCACTGTCGCGACGCTTTGGCATGTCATTAATTTCCTGCGCCACAGATCAGCCCATCGAACAGGCATTGCAACAAGGACTACGGCTTAAACGCAGCTAATGCCCGACACGACAACACTTCCTTTACGCGACATTCATCTACCTGCTGACATTAGCTGGTGGCCACCTGCGCCTGGCTGGTGGATCTCAGCAGGTCTTTTTTTATCAGTCGTATTACTAGCACTATGGCTCCATCGACACACACAAAACCGCCAACTTCATAAAGCCGCCGCGCAAGAACTAACCCGCATTCAAACAAGTTATGAGCAGCAGCAAAATGAGCAACAGCTGGTTCAATCGCTATCCATCTGGTTACGTCGCGTTTGCATCAATTACTACCCAGCTGTTGATGTCGCCGGATTAACTGGCTGCGACTGGCTACAATTCCTTGATAAAAATTTATCAAAATCATCCGCGCCCAAGGCTTTCAGTGAAGGGCCGGGGAGACTGCTATTAAGCGCACCCTATCAAGCCAGCGTGCCGACAAATAGCGATGAACTGCTATTGCTGTGTCAAACATGGCTCAAGGCTCTGCCCATGCAACACAGAAAATCACCATGATTCAATTTGAATGGCCATGGTTATTTTTATTGCTGCCTTTACCGTTGTTACTGCGCTGGCTGCTGCCGGCCAGCACTAACATTCAAGATGCCGCCCTACGAGTGCCATTTTTTGATGAGTTCACAAACACGGCTAGCAACAACGCAATATCAAAATCTGCCCGTTGGCCAATATGGCTGGCACTCTTTGCATGGCTCCTGTTAATTACCGCCAGCGCTCGCCCAAACTGGCTGGGAGAAGCCATCGAATTACCCATCAGTGGTCGTGACTTAATGCTCGCCGTAGACTTGTCGGGTAGCATGGAAGCTGAAGATTTCCAAATCAATGGCCGCACTGTCAATCGATTAACCGCCGCTCAATGGGTGGGGGGCGATTTCATTAAACGCCGCGTCGGCGACCGTATTGGCTTGATACTGTTTGGCAGCCAAGCTTACGTTCAGACCCCCCTCACCTTCGATCGCGAAACAGTACGCACATTACTCCATGAAGCCGTTCTCGGCTTAGCCGGACAGGAAACAGCTATTGGCGACGCTATAGGTTTAGCCGTCAAACGATTACGTCAAACTGGAGATAACAACAAAAATAGCGGTGTATTGATATTGCTAACCGATGGCGCAAACACCACAGGCAAGGTTGAACCCATTAAAGCAGCAGAGCTCGCCGCCCAATACAATCTAAAAATTTACACTATCGGAATTGGTGCGGATGAAATGCAAGTGCGCACTCTTTTTGGCACACAGCGCATCAACCCATCGGCCGACCTTGATGAAAAAACCCTTAGCGCAATTGCCGACAAAACGGGAGGCCGTTATTTCCGCGCCCGAAACATTGATGAACTGGAAAAAATTTATCAATTACTCGACCAACTCGAACCCATCGAACAAGAAAGCCAGGTTTTTCGCCCCAGCCAATCACTGTTTTCCTGGCCGCTCAGTGGCGCCCTGATTTTATCAAGCTTATTAATACTGTTACGCACAACAAACAGGTCGGCGACATGATCAGCGACTTTCACTTCCTGCGCCCTTACTGGTTCATCGCCATAATACCGATCGCACTACTATTGTGGCGATATTGGCATCGCCATTTTAAATCTCAAAACTGGCAAGCAGTGTGCGATAAAGCATTGTTACCGTATATTTTAATTGACAGTCATCAGCAACGAAAAAAATGGCCGTTGTTCGCACTGACCCTATCAAGCCTACTAACAATTACTGCACTAGCAGGCCCCGTTTGGCAACAGCTGGAACAGCCCGTTTTCCGAGAGCAATCTGCGTTAGTCATCATTCTCGATTTATCACGCTCCATGGACGCAAGCGACATCAAACCATCACGACTGATAAGGGCACGATACAAAGTCAGTGATATTTTAAAGCGACGCAAAGAAGGCCAAACAGCGCTGGTGGTTTTTGCCGCTGAGGCGTACACCGTGAGCCCTTTGACACAGGATGCAGGCACCATACTTACATTAGCTAAAACATTGGATACGCAATTAATGCCTGCGCAGGGCAGTCACCCCGAAAAAGCAGTGCAGCAATCAATTAATTTACTGCAACAATCCGGTGCTACAGCTGGCCAAATAATCTTAATCACCGATGGCGTAACTCCGAGCATCAGTAACAAACTAAGCAGCCTCGTCAAGGATAACGGTCACCACTTATCTGTTCTGGCAGTTGGTACAGCACAAGGAGCACCCATTTCTATGGCAGGTGGCGGTTATGTTAAAGACTCCACTGGATCCATCGTCTTACCCAAACTGAACACCGCAACATTACGTAAATTGGCACAACAAAGTGGCGGGCGCTATGCTGAACTCAGCACCGATGATCGTGACCTTGATTATTTATTAAGCCCCAACCAACTACTTCGCCTTGATAGTCAATTAGAAGACAGCTCATTGCTCACTGATCGTTGGCACGAAGAAGGCCCATGGCTTTTATTACTATTGATACCCGTTGCTGCATTGGCATTTCGCCGAGGTTACTTTGTTATCATTATTGTTATCATGCTGCCTGCTTTACCTACTCCGGCGCAGGCACTGGAATGGAACGAATTATGGTCACGACCGGATCAACGTGCTGCACAAGCCTTAAAACAAAACGACACATCCGCACCTGCTGCTGAATTATTTAGCGACTCACGATGGCAGGCTGCAGCTCATTATCGCAATGGCGACTATGAGCTGGCGAATAAGGCATTGCAAAATCCAGCAAGCGTGGATGATTATTACAATAAAGGTAATGCACTGGCCAAAATGGGGCGCTTGCAAGATGCCATCACCAGCTACGATCAAGCATTACAACTCGAGCCCGATAATCAGGACTCTCAATACAATCGTGATCTAATACAAAAACAACTCGATCAACAACAATCCGAACAAGATAAAAATAACAGCGATAACGATCAGAAAAACAATGATGACTCATCGCCTAAAGAACAAGATCAACAGGAAAAACAAAATGGCGAAGAGCAAAGTGATGATAAAAATGCTGATAATAGCACTCAAAATAACAACGATTCATCACAGCCAACTGACAACAATCAAGACAACGATGCTCAAAAAAATATGAATCAAGCATCACAAGAACAACAAGATAATCAGGAAGAGAACTCAGCGCAGACTCAAAAAAATGCCGCGCAAAATGCAAACAAAGAGCAAACACCAACAGAAAATTTAGACGATTTAAAACAAACTGAAGCCATGCAAGCTAATGAACAATGGCTGCGCCGTATCCCGGATGACCCCGGTGGACTACTGAGACGAAAATTTCTTTACGAACACCAACGTAATAAACAACGCAATCAGACTAACAACGAATCATCACCATGGTAACAAGAAAACAAAACATCTCTGACAACATTCGGATCTTATATCTTCTGCTTATACTAACTATTACAGGCATCACTTGCGCACCGGTGTACGCAGCGATAGTAATCGCCACAGTCGATCGCAATCCGGTCAATCTGGATGAATCTTTTCAGCTCACATTAACTGTAAAAGGTAGTAGCAACGGCAACCCGGATTTTGATATATTAAAAAATAATTTCGATATCCTCAGTCGCAATCAGAGCAATAACATTCAGATTATCAATGGTGAAATGAGCCGCCAGTCTCTTTGGGTCGTCACTTTAATGGCCAAGAAAACAGGCAATGTAATCATCCCCGCCATCCGAGTGGGCAAAGACAGCAGCCAGGCCATAAAAATGGCCATCACACAGCCGTCAGGCACTGAACAAAGCAACAACGATATATTTTTAGAAGTCAGCACCAATCTCAAAGAAAGTTATATTCAGGCACAACTGATATATACCGTGCGTTTATACACCTCGGTTAGTTTAGGCAGCGCTAGTCTATCAGAAGCTAAAACCAGCGGCATAGAAAGCATCATTGAAAAGCTCGGTGAAGACCGTGAGTTTCAGACGCAGCGCAATGGAAAACCTTATCGCGTTATTGAAAGACGCTATGCCATATTTCCACAGCAAAGTGGCACATTAAAACTAGAGCCCATTCTCTTCAATGGTCAGCTCATTCAGTCACGATCACGATTTTCGAACAATCCTTTTTTACAAAGCACGCGCAGTAAACGTTTACGATCTGAACCATTAACGATCAACATCAAGCCCGCGCCTAACACACAAAACAAACAACCATGGCTACCAGCGCGTAACATTCAATTAATAGAAAGCTGGCAGCAAGACCCACCTCAATTTAAGACTGGAGAAGCCATCACACGCACGCTGACCCTGCTCGCCGACGGCCTTTTAGCCGAACAACTACCTGAAATATTAATTTCAATGCCGGCAAGCCTTAAACATTATTCTGATCAAGCTGTCGTTAAGGATATAAAGAAAAGCACTGGCATTATTGCCACGCGACAACAAAAAGTTGCCATCATTCCTTCACAGGCAGGCCAATACACATTACCCGAAATCAAGCTGGACTGGTGGAATACACAAACGCAACGCAACGAGACCTTGAGTATTCCACCACGCACAATTCAAGTAATGACTGCCGATGCTACAACTTCACAGGATGCACCTATTCAAAATTCATCAATTAAAACAGGAAGCAGTCAAAATAGTGCCGTTGGCGTAGACGTTCCTAATGAGGAGGAAAATGAATTTAACCTGGTTCAACAGAAAAACTATTGGACATGGATAAGTCTGGTTTTGGCGATCGGCTGGCTCGGAACTTTCCTAATTATGCGCTCACAGAAAAAAGCCCTGCGTCACTACGATAACCTGAAACCTCAAGCGCAAATAGAAAACACACTATCTGCAAAGGCCGCAACAACAAAACTAAAACAGGCCTGTCTCAGCAATGACCCTGCCGCGAGCAAAGATGCAATACTTACCTGGGCAAACATATACTTTACAGATGAAGCCGTCACATCGTTGGCCAACCTATCCGATCGAACTAACGAAACAGTCTCAGCTGAGCTCGAAAAACTCAATCAAGCACTTTATAGCCAAACTGAAAATACCTGGCAAGGTCAGGACCTGTGGGAATCTATCCAGATTTACGCTCAATCAACCATAAAAAAACACAAGAAAAACAAGCAGATTCTACTGTCACCACTGTATCCCTAACGATACAAAAAAATACTCACATAAGCACTGGCATTAAACAACTTTTTCGCCCTAATCCGCATCTGTTCAGCTAAGGTTCAGACAACCTCCACTATCATTCACTTGAACCTCAAAAACGGAGCGCGCCATGAAAACAATAACCCTGCTTGCCATTACTATTAGCTCTTTTTTTCTCATGACTACCGCACAAGCTCACTCTCATTATAATAGTGATCAAGGCTTCCAAAAACAGGAACATCGCACAGCTGCACACAAATATAAGCGTCAAAAAAAACACCATGCTTACCGAAAGGGCTACAGAGACGCAATGCAAGATAAACATCAATCAAGGAATATTCGACACGCAAGGCCTCACATCGAAACACACACGTACAGAACGTATAGACCTCACCATTCACTTCTTCCAGTATTTGCTGGCGGTCTAATCGGCGGTGTCATAGCCAACGATCTTTCCTACGGTGACCCCGTCATTACTGGCACAGGAATTATTGTCGGAACAATTATTGGACATGAAATGGGACATTAAACAAAGAAATCAAACTACACGCAAAACTCGCACTGATTTAATGAAACTGTAAACTACGGTGTCTATCTGTCACAAATAGAAATCAGTTATTGTCAGCGCTTTTTTAAAAACTGTAAACCAGGGTTACAGACATTTCTGTATCTGTCTTTTCAATCCCCACTGGCACATCAGAGGTATTTTTGATGGTATAGCTTATTTTTGTAGCCAGACTACCATTCACCTGTGCAGTTAACGCTGAGACAGACTTTGTTATCGTTACGTCTTCACCTACATCACTACTTAAATCTTGAGTAAAGCTACTAGTATCGCTGATCTTCCATGCTAACTTTCCAGCCCCACGCACAGTCACTTCATTCTCACTGCCACCCACATTCAGTTTGCTTTGACGTGCACCTGGGCCCAACTCCAAATCCAGCGTCAATGCTGAATTGCTAATTACTCGTCGTCCTAAACCGAGTGTTTCACTGACACGATAATTATAACCACTGAAACTATCATCTTCATAATCAAGCACCCCAAAAAAATAATAATGATTGCCAAATTTATAGTCACTTTGGCCACTAATAGCATAACGTTCTGCAGTGGATGTACTCTGAGTCGAACTATTAAGTGATTCTATCGAAATGGTGTGTCGCCAATTTTCCTGCTCTGTGCCAATTTTAGCTTTGGCGTTAACCGTTTCTGTTTCGGTATTACCGGATGTGGTTACGATCCCCAGCTCTACGTTTCCTTTCCACCCATCACTATTAGTTGCATCTTCAGCATGAGTATCTGTGAAAATAGTAACGGTAAGCACACCAGCAATTAAGTAAATTAATTTCATATCTACGCCTGTTGTTTTTTAAAACGATTAAATACGGACATTTTAAAAGGTTAATAGATAACCGTTTAAAAGCTTTTTTATTTTCTCACTTCTGCTCAGATAATAAGGAAACTCTATTAATATTTCAAATTTAGCGCTTTACATAAAAATTGCATATACGGCGCGGCCACCTGAAAGCCCTCGACGACCTGACGCATTATTCGAGCGGACTTAACACTCTTATCACTAATTTTACATATAGCAATAAAATCTTTACGCTTAAGATCACTGATTAACGGATGCTCCTTGTCATAACCTCGCGGAGCATTCACCAAAGATTCACCACTGATCTCGAACTTCTTTTTAAATGCCTTGTCACAACTGGCCTTTGTCCACGCATCGCCTTTTTCAACAATAGCATCACGAATTTTTCCTAACGCTGTTGAATCAGGTCGCCAAATACCCGCTCCAACAAAACAACCCTCTGGCTCCACATGCAAGTAAAACCCAGGAGCGTGAACGTCCTTACCCAACTCATGGCGAAACTGAATTCCAATATTAGTTTTATAAGGACGTTTATCTTTGCTGAAGCGAACATCGCGGTAAATTCGCATTAATGAACCCCCCACTTTCCTGCGAACAGCAAGAAAGTGAGGGGAAATCATAATCAGCTCATCAGACATGTCTGCAATAAATGCCAGCGCTGGCGAGCGGACGGCATCTTCATACAATTGTTTATGGTCATTAAACCACTCTCGATTATTATTACTCGACAATGCAGATAGAAAATCAAAGCTTTTCTGGGTGAAATAATTGCTCAAAATTCACATCCTCCGAGTTAGTATGACTGTAGATGAGGGCAAGCATTTTATCGTGAACTCTAACAAATCAAAGCAATCATCAACCACCAAAAACATCAATCTACCTTACTAAGGTTTTAATTTTATCAAGATCGTGGTTTCATTTTATATATCTTACTTTGCCAGGCTTTCTCTAACCCGCTGGCACAGCAAATACAAACACAAAGCCAAGGATAAGTGCAATAAATGCAAAACGCAGGCGTTGATGGGTATTGCGACAAACTGAGAATGCCACCAAACATTGCAGCAGATAATAAAATGCGAACGCACGCGATGCGAGAACAATGATTTCAAATGTCGACCCCGACCAGGCCAACGCCATAGCTGTTACACCCACCAATAAATATCCCCAACGTACATGAATACGTTGCCGGCTAACTTCCTTCATGTTCGCAGCCGCTGCGACAGTATCCGCAACTGCTGCAGAAAACTGAGACAAAATAGCAGCCAAAATCAAGGGTAGAGGCAAATACAATGAGACTGTTGCCGCCAGAGTGATAAGGCTATTATCATCATAATTTCCATTCAGCGTAGATACAATGGGTTGTGCTAGCGCCACAAACAGCACATAAACACTGAGCGAGAAATACTGTGACCAGCGCGAGGCGTGAATGCGAGTAGACACGCCATAACTTTCACCCAGATAACGGGTGGTCTCAAAACCCTGAACAATGATCAGCGTGCCCGCCACAATAGTTGCAATCTCCCATACCGAACGTTCCGGCATGGCAGGCAAAGTAAATTGTCCTTGCTTTAGAAACTGACTAACATCATATACACCAAAAAAAATGAGCAGTACTGCAAGGAGCAAAATAGTCACATACAGCGCCCATTGTTCCAGTTTTTCCAGAGGCTTTAACCCACCCATAAGACCAATAATAGTAATGCCGCCTATAATCAAGGTGGTCAACAAACTTTTATTAAAATTGCTATCCAAGCCAAGGGGCGCAAGAACGAAAGCCGAGAGGATGTGAATATATAGACATATCGAGATCACATAAGCGGCAACAAGCGCAAAGTCTGAAAGCTGCTCAACAGCGACTGTAAACCGATTGGTAGCTTTTTTTAGCACCGGTTCGGCACAAAGTATATTGTGTCGAATAATTGTACCCACCATAAAAGCGACAATCGCCACGACAATCATCGCCAATACGGAATAAGCGCCAACGGCACTTGCCAGAATAGGCACAACCACCAAAAAGCCACTGCCAAATATCGACGCCAATGGCGTACTCATTGCGGGAACAATGTTTCTTCTGTTCATAACACTTGCCCGTGCATTACACTAACACCTAACCGATGCTAGATACTAATTTCTACACCCGCTATTTTATCCTGCCCGTATTCTGGAGCACATTCAATAAGACGACTGGATGTTATTGATTTTTTTGAGACCACGTAGTTCTTAATATTCGCACTTCGTGATTCAGCGAGTTGCTCCAAAGTGGCAAGATCTTCTTTTGACAACGATTCGCTTTGTGTTGCTGATTGCTCGGTTTTCCCGGCATTATCTGTCGAAGCTGGAAATAATGTATCCCTGTCCGCACTATTGCTTATTGCACAAAGCGATAGATGAATACCAGGACGTTCCGTCATTAAGGCAGCAAGCTTGTCCAATTGTGTCTCGTGTACGGGGATCAAGTCAGACGTGCCTGCAGCAAACAGGATAGGATCGAAGCGCAGCGCGGTGGCAATATCAAACAGGGATTCAGCTGCGAAGATCAAACCAAACGGTGTGTAATAATCCAAAACAGCTGTGGTGATAGCCTTAGAACTTGCTTTTATAATCACATCACGCGGATCAAACACGGGATTGTCGATATCACCCGTAACGGGGAGATCAAGACGAATGCTATTATCCCTATCACGAAGCAGCGATAAAGAACTGTTTAACGGGAAGCCAAACTCGCTGTTAAGTTGCTCAGCATCTTTATTACTCAGTTTTTTAAGTTCAAATTGATGCAGAGACAAGTCTATATTGCTATCGATTATGCCCTTGTCGACAACGAGCTTGAGGTTAGCATCAAGCTGTCCACTCTTGATGTTATGACCTATATATTGACTAGTCAACGGATCGACCATTCTCATATCAAACCCGGAAATCACTCCTTTACCATTAAGGCTCAGGCGATCCGACAAGGGTTTGATGTCAGAATCAATCGTCAAACGACCATGCGTGCCGATGGTCAACGCCAGTGAAACATGACTTGATTGATCAGGTGTGCGGCTATCAACCTGTGTCAGCCTGAGGTCTATATCTTGGATATCTAAAGAGAAAGGTGGTTCGAGTCTGTCATCAATAAACACCATGTGTTGTTTGGACAAGAAATTAAATTCATCAAAGGAAAAATGAAAAGGTTTAGCCATGGTATTGCTTAAGGTGTCGACAGATTTTTTTTGCGTAATGGTAATATCATCCTGCTTTTCAGGCAGCCATTGCTCAAAATCCATTTGGCCCTCTTTGTTCATAGATAGATAAGCTCCGGCACCGATAAGCTCAATAGTGCCAAGGCTGAGCTGGTTCAACTCTGAGAACCTTATTGGCATAATATTGAGGCTATCGAAGCTCAGTATCTGAGCGTTACCATTTGATGCCTGCGCACCACCTTGTGGCGCGTCACGTTGCATGACAGATACTTTTGCAACGTTAATATTTTCGATTCGGATGTTGCTGGGCGTTTCAATAGCGATGTTATTGACGTCAACTGCACCGATCTTCAGCAACTTACGTTTAAGTTGATTATTTACCAGCATAATACCTTGTATGCTCAATCTACCTTGAACGTAGAGTGGCGCATTAGTTATTGCTGATGAACTTACCTTCTGACCTGCTAATAATATAGAAGGAGAAAAAGCTACGTTACCAGTCCACTTCAGTTTTTCCAGCTGTCCACAATAATCCAGCATGATACGGTCTGCTTTTGAAAATTGTTGCACACATAATTCGACATCAGAAAAAACAATATTTTTTACCGTTACATCCCATGGCATAGAGACAGAAGTTGTATTATTTTTTGACTGGCTTTTATCTCTCACCGCAGCTATGAAAATTCCCGCAATATCCATGTCGCCATTTTCAAGAAACATGGCATCGATTTTCAGCGCGTCAGCTTCAATATGATCAATGATAACTTTATGGTCAAACAACGGCCTCCATTCCCAGGCAATTGCAAAACGACCCAAAGAAAAACCCTTTCCTGTTTTATTTTTACCCGCCACATCATTAAGGGAAAACGTTCCATCAAACAGTGATACCTCAATATCACCTATATTGATTTCAACATTCTCTGACTTGAACCAATATGTTGCAAAAGATGTTACGACAAAAGGAAGTGATGCCCTGACAAGAGACAATAAGATAACAATTGTCAGCAAGGTCAGAAGAATTCTTGCCGTCCATGGACGCTTCCGAGAAAAGTTTCTATACGAGTTCATAGCAGGACAATGTGATCTTCCCCCGATAAAACAGACACAGTTAAATTCATTTCTTTACCTTTTAGATATTTCGCAAAGTTCTAATGAACCACCTTCGATTATTACAGGGTGCTTTTCAAGGAGTAATAGAAGTTTTTTTATCATTAGCAACAAGCCCCTGAATGTAAGTAGCTCTGACTAATCGATACCAGTGACTTACTCCCTGCTTATCTTTTTTCCATGAACTGATCGACTGTTATCAATACAGACTTGGGAAAGTATATATCCCAGACATCCTTTAACACTGAATCATGCCTAGCCCAACCACCAGGCGGCAGCATACCTTGCTCTTCCTTGCTGCGACCCCCATTTGACCAGGGTGGTATCTTTGGATTTCAGACGAACAGACATCACAGCCTTTGGATTTGGAAAATAGATCGTCAGATCTTTGCCTACGTGTTTGAATTTGACGCCACCGCACATGGAATTATTCTATCGTCATATGAGTCGAGCCAGTGGCTTAGAACACAGATATCAGCCGATTAGAACTGGCCTTACAAAAAAACCGGTGGGAATAGCGCTGGGACAGATAACTGACAAGCTCTATTTTTATATATAGATCAAACAGTTATTCCATTTGTATGGCGGAGAGGCAGGGATTCGAACCCTGGGACGGTTTAACCCGTCGCCGGTTTTCAAGACCGGTGCTTTCGACCACTCAGCCACCTCTCCAAGTCAGCGCACGATTCTACATGAAATATTGATTTTTTCCAGCCTGAGTCGATAAATCAGGTAAATAAATAATAATCAACATAATATCGATACCATACAAAGAAGGCTTGAATTCTAGAGAATCAGCACCTATATTCCCTTTATCATTAGAACAATACGAGGTTACTCAGATTTATGAATCCATATACACCAGAAATTACACGCAGTTCGGCATCCGCTCTTGAGACCAACAAGGTACTAAGAAACACTTATGCACTGCTGTCCCTGACCATGGTTTTTAGCGCTGTCATGGCTGGCGTTTCTATGGTCACACAAATGGGTACAATGGCTCATCTACTTTCATTCGTTGGATCAATTGTGCTGATATGGTTTGTTTTACCACGCACCGCCAACTCTGTTGCTGGCATCGGTGTCGTTTTCGGTATCACAGGCTTGCTCGGATTTGGTCTTGGCCCCATTCTTAATTCATATCTTGCAATGACAAACGGTAGCCAAGTCATCATGACGGCTCTCGGTGGCACCGGCATAATCTTTCTAGCCTTGTCTGCATATGCCTTAACAACCAAGAAAGACTTCAGCTTTCTCGGCGGTATGTTGTTCGCTGGTTTTCTGGTCATCCTGCTAGGTGCTATCGTAAACATCTTTCTTGCTATCCCAGCTGTTTCACTGGCAATTTCAGCTGCGGTTATCATGATTATGAGTGGTTTTATCCTTTACGATACCAGCCGTATTATTCATGGTGGCGAAACCAACTACATTATGGCAACGGTTTCAATGTACCTGAGCATCTACAATATTTTTGTCAGCCTGTTACACATACTCGGTGCTTTTAGTGGCGACGATTAATAACATCGTTATATAAACTCTAAAACCCCGGTTCGCCGGGGTTTTTTATAGGAGCACTTTTATGGAAACCTGGATGAAAATCTCTTATGCCCTGCTATTGGGCATGATGCTGGTTTTTCTCTGGCCACGCGCAAAAGCGATGATGCAAAACAGCCCAAAAGCCTCCAGTGGCGATTGGCGCAGCGTCATTATTCCAATACTCGGCGTATTTCTGTTTGTCCTGCTGCTAATTCAGATGGTGCGCTAAATAAATCATGAATGAACATCCTTTCGCCCAATATGTCCGCATCCTTGGTCGCGGCAAAAAAGGCTCACGTTCACTAACCCAGGAAGAATCATATGCGGCAATGCGCATGATTCTGAATGATGAAGTAGATCGCGTTCAGCTTGGTGCATTTTTGATGTTATTGCGCGTTAAGGAAGAATCTCCCGATGAGCTTGCAGGCTTTGTCGCCGCCGCTCGAGGCTTACTTACATTACCCGAAGAAAATTTTGACACACTGGTTGATTGGCCAAGCTATGCTGGAAAACGCCGCCAACTGCCCTGGTATATACTCGCAGCATTACTTCTGGCTCAAAACGAAATTCCGGTCATGATGCATGGCACACGCGGCACAAAGGATGATCGCATCTACGCCGTCGACGCTTTTAAAGCACTGGACATTCCGATCAGTCACTCTCTCAAACAGGCTGCTTATAATATTAGCGCCCATAATTTTGCCTACGCGCCGCTTGAAGATTTTTGCCCTAAGCTGAAAGAAATTCTCGATCTTCGCCAGCTGTTTGGACTGCGTTCACCTATCAACACTCTGTTGCGATTGCTAAATCCTCAGCATGCGCCTTACATGATGCAAAGCACGTTCCATCCCGGCTATCGTCAGGTGCATCAACGCGCTGCACTGATGCTAGGACAACCCAACATGGCCGTCATCAAGGGCGAAGGCGGCGAAGCCGAACGTGATCCCAATACTGACTGCCAGGTTTTCTACGTTCACGAGGCCAACAAATTCAATGAAGAATGGCCCGCCATATTCGCTGGGAAACGTCATTTAAAAGATAAAACCATGAATGTTCAGCGCCTTAAAGCTATGTGGAGCGGCGAAATCAATGATGTATATGGCTTGGCTGCAATCACCGGAACTGTTGCCATTGTATTAAGGATGACAGACAAGGCGAAAAACCGTAGCCAGGCTGAAAAAATGGCTGAGGAAATGTGGCAAAACCGACCCAGCTCATACTACCCTTGATTGAAATTATTCCAGATTAAACTACTGCGCTGTTTTTTCAGGGTGAAACCAGGACAGACGCTGCTGTAACTTAACCACCTCGCCGACAATAATCAGCGTTTGCTTCTTTTCTCCAGACGCCTTCGCAATACCGGCTATCGTTTCCAGATTACCGGTCATAACATGTTGATGCTGTGTCGTGCCCTGCTGCACTAACGCCACTGGCGTTGAAGCATTAAGCCCATGACTCTTCAATTTCCGGCACAGCACTTCAACACCATACAATCCCATGTAAATCACCAGCGTCTGCTTTGGCTGCACGAGATGTTCCCAATCCAGATTCACCGTGCCATCCTGAAGATGGCCGGTTACAAAAACGACAGACTGCGCATAGTCACGATGAGTTAACGGAATACCTGCATAACTGGCACAACCAGATGCTGCTGTAATTCCCGGCACTACTTGAAATGCGATGCCTTGTTGCGCTAACACTTCAATTTCTTCGCCGCCTCGTCCAAAAATAAAAGGGTCTCCGCCTTTTAGCCTGACAACTTTCTTACCTTCTTTAGCCAGTGCGACCATCATTTCGCTGATTTCTTCCTGACGCAGCGTATGAAAATCACGCTTTTTACCGACATAAATGCGCTCGGCATCACGTCGCGTTAAATCCACAATGGCTTCAGGCACCAGTCGGTCATACAAAACAACATCTGCTTTTTGCATCAAACGCAGCGCTCGGAATGTCAGCAAATCAGGATCACCCGGCCCGGCACCCACTAAATAAACTTCGCCTATTGGCCCAGCAGATGCTTGAGGGGCATCAACAGCAGATTGAATAGTCTTTTCCGCCTCAGCCTCTTTACCAGAAAAAACCATTTCAACGACCGGTCCCTGTAAAATTTTTTCCCAAAAATGTCGGCGTTCCTGCATCGATGCAAAACGTTTTCGCACTTGATCACGAAACCCAGCCAGCAACGTAGCAAGACGACCGTAACTGGAAGGAATTAAGGTTTCTAAACGCGCCCGCAACATGCGCGCCAATACCGGGGATGCACCGCAGGTAGAAACCGCAACGATTACCGGCGAGCGATCAACAATAGAAGGAAAAATAAAGGTACACAGATCAGGCTGATCAACAACATTAACCGGAATGTTTTTCTGGCTGGCCAAGTCATGAACACGTTTATTCACTTCTTGATCATTACTTGCGGCAACGATTAATGAAATCCCTTCCAGATCTGCATCGGAAAAAACAGATTCCTTAAGTGTTATATCCCCCGCTTCACTGAGACGCTTAAGAGACGTGCTCATCTCAGGCGATACCACCGTCACCTTTCCAAGTGCACGTAATAACAGATTAACCTTTCGAGAAGCCACATCTCCTCCACCAACAACAAGACAATCACGCCCGGCTATTTTCAAAAAAACTGGCAAAAAATCCATAGGCTAAAAACCTCTTTCTAAGAAGAGGTGGAATTTGAAATCACATCCACCTCACCCATATAAGGTTTTAATACTTTCGGCACACGAATACTGCCATCCGCATTTTGGTAATTTTCCATTACAGCAACGAGTGTACGGCCAATGGCCAGACCGGAGCCATTAAGCGTATGCACCAGCTCTGGCTTGCCGCTTTGCGGATTCCTCCAGCGCGCCTGCATACGGCGTGCCTGAAAATCTTCAAAGAGACTACAAGACGAAATTTCTCGATATTTCTGCTGGCCGGGCAACCAAACTTCAAGGTCATAGGTTTTTGCCGCAGAAAAACCCACGTCACCGGCACATAACACAACGACACGATACGGCAAACCAAGCTGTTGCAAGATGGCCTCAGCATGGCCTGTCAATTCTTCCAACACTCTAGAGGAGTCTTCAGGTCGTACGATTTGCACCATTTCAACTTTTTCAAATTGATGCTGACGAATCATGCCACGAGTATCTTTACCATAAGAACCCGCTTCACTGCGAAAACAGGGAGTATGGGTAACGTATTTTCGCGGTAATGAATCAGCATCAATAATGACATCACGAACAATATTCGTCACCGGCACTTCGGCAGTAGGAATCAGGTAATAACCCGGCTCGCCCGACTCGTTATTGATGGCAAAAAGATCCTCAGAAAATTTGGGTAATTGACCGGTACCACGCAGACTCTCAGCATTAACCAGGTACGGCACATAAACCTCTTCATAACCATGTTGCAGCGTATGTTGGTCCAACATAAACTGGATCAATGCGCGATGTAGGCGCGCCAATGGTCCGCGCATCACTGCAAAACGTGAACCACTGATTTTTGCAGCTGTACCGAAATCAAGTTGATCAATCTGCTCACCAAGATCAACGTGATCTTTCGCCTCAAATTCAGGCATGGCAGGTTCGCCCCAACGCCTGATTTCCTGATTGTCATCCTCGCTCTTCCCTGAGGGCACACTTTCATGCAGCAGGTTCGGAATACCCATCAACACAGCATTCAGTTCACTGCGAATTTCAGCCAAGCGTGTTTCTGCCAGCTTGAGCTCATCACCCAACTTTGAAACATCGGTCTTCAGTGGTTCAATATCCTCTCCAGCAGCTTTGGCCTTGCCGATCAATTTTGAGCGCGTATTTCTTTCCTGCTGCAAAGATTCGGTCTGTACCTGAACAGTTTTACGTTCGACTTCCAACCGTTCTAACAACGCAACATCAAGCTTAAAACCACGTTTCAGTAATAACTCAGCGGTATTTTCCAAGTCTTGGCGAATTAATCGAGGGTCAATCATAATTCTCTATTTCTCAATTCCTAATGTACTAAATTTTTGAATTAGCCAGATAATACATGCAATGCCAATACATAAGGCAGCTTAAAATTTGCGACTAAGTATACTATTACTGACGATAGGTTTCGATGCGGGAAGCAAGGATTTTCGGCACTGAAGAGGAAAAAATCTCATTTACCTATATATTTAACAAACCTCAGGAAGTTCTCTAAGCAGAATCACACGCCCACTTCTGGTTTCAATATACCCATTATCTGCCAGCTCTTTCATCACACGACTGACCATCTCTCTAGATGACCCTACCCTGCTAGCGATATCATGATGCGGCATTTTTCGATCGGTCTGTAAAATACCCTCTTGCAAAGTAACCGCTTTATTCAACACATGCACCACGCGTCCATACACACCTGTTAGCGCAAGATTTTTAACATTGTCTGTCAGTATGCGAACTCTTTTCGTCAATGCAGACATCATCTTTAGCGCCATAGCAGGATTACTCAAAAGACATTGGTCAAAAGAGTGTTTACTAATAACGATGAACTCACAGGGTTCAAGGGTTTGCACCGAAGCAGAACGCGGCTGACTATCAAGCAAAGCTAGCTCCCCCAAAAATTCCCCCTCACCCTGAACATTTAAAGTCACCTCTTTCCCTCTATCATCGGTAAGGAAAATTTTTACAGAACCCGAAGCAATAACATAAAGAGAGTTGCTTACATCACCCTCATTGATAATCACCGCGTTTTTTGGATATTTTTTAGCAAAAGAGCTATCGACAAGCGCCGCTATCTCGCTAGCATCAAGGCCATCAAACAATGGCACGCCTCTAAAATATTGTTCCAAATCCACTCTCATCTCCAAGCAATTTTGCTATCGTCATTCCACCGAGGTCTGTCAATATTATATCTTAAAATACGACAAGTTCTGCTGACATAAAACATCAAGACAAGCTTTCGCTAAATATCGAATAAACCGCTTAAAGCGATACACAGCACTAAACTACACATTTTCAGAACAGACTCATCATACTAAACCATGTTATCTTGATTAGATCGTCATAGATTAATATGGATGTTAATAGTTGTTCGACATGCTCAACACCAAGTTCATTAAAAACTCATCTATTTCTGTGCTTTTGGTTATTCTAAGTAACGCGCTTGTTTTCGGCTTATTCACACTCACACCCTGGATACAAAACCTCGAAGAAAATATAGGTCTCGATCTACTTTTCCATCTACGTGGCGAGATCACACCACCTAATGACACGATTATTATCGCCATGGATCGAAGCTCTGCAAAGATTCTTGAAATTCCTGAGCAAAGAAGCATCTGGCCACGCAAGTACCATACCCGCCTCGTTCAACAACTTGATGCGGCAGGCGCAAAAGTGATTGTTTTCGATATTCTATTCAAAAACAATCAAACTGAAACTACCGACAACGCATTTTCTAACGCCATTAAAGCTGCAGGCAATGTGATCTTATTTGAATACCTTGATAAAGATGTGGCGAACAATCAGGCAAGTAATATAATTATAAACAAGCAAATTCGTCCCATCCAGACACTAGAACAATCTGCTTCAGCTACAGCCACATTCCCACTGCCAAAAATACCCTTTAAGGTAAGTCAATATTGGAAATTTACCCCCAGCGCAGGAGATTCTCCATCTTTACCCGCTGTCGCGCTACAAATCTATTTACTCGATTATTTTCCAGCCTTCATCTCACAACATCCCATGCTATCGGTTCCAGATAACAACAATATATCCTTCGCCATGAAAACCATACGCCAACAACTAATCAAAAGATATTACCCACCACCACTTTCTAAAAACCACTCGATTGAGTCCTTAGCTTTAAGTAATTTATATAACAATAAAAACAGTGAATATCTAAATTTTTATGGTGAGGCGCAAACAATAAATACTATTTCCTATAGCCGAGCTCTTTCCATGTCTGCAGAAGAACGTCGCAAGGTTTTTCATAACAAAGCTATTTTCATCGGCGCATCGGATAATCAGCAATGGAATCAATATGACAGCTTTCATACCACATTCACTAACAAAGATGGCTTAGACATCAGCGGTGTTGAAATAGCTGCAACTGCCTTTTCAAACTTGCTTGAATCAAACTCTATAAAGCCTGTTTCTCTCATCAAAACATTTACACTGATTACCCTATGGGGAACAGTTATTGCAATTTTATGCGCAACTCTGCCTGCCATATTCAGCCTGTTATCTATCATATTTCTATCGCTACTTTATCTAACTCTAGCCACTATTGTTTTCACCTCATACAGCATATGGCTCCCCATCGTAATGCCACTACTGATACAAACAAGTTTAATACTCCTGATCAGCGTCTTGTACAAAAACGTAATCGCTAGCAGAGAGAAAAACAAAATAATTAAAACTTTTACCCAATTCATCCCCGAAAACGAAATCAAGCAACTACTTGAAACAAACACATCGCAACATAACAAAGGAAAAATTGTCTCAGGTGTTATTCTCTTCACTGATATTGTTCAATACACATCACTATCAGAATCTCTTTTCCCAGAAAAATTATCACAGCTAATAAATCAATATCACCAAACGGTATTTTCAATCATTCACCAATACGGCGGCTTAATATCTGACGCAAAAGGTGATTCAGTGCTCGCCATATGGCCTAGCGAAGAAGAAAGTGTAGCCAATATCAACAGATATACATCCGCCTGTCATGCTGCACTGGATATATCTCTAGCCATTGATATTTCTAACACTCACTGCGCCAACCCATCTTTACCAACACGCATTGGCTTGCACTGCGGGGAATTCCATCTTGGCATTGCAGGTTCAAAAGAACACTATGAATACCGTACAACAGGCGATTGCATCAATACCAGCGCAAGAATAACGAGCATGAACAAACACCTGGGAACTAAAATTTTAACCTCAGAACAAGTGCTAAAGAAAGTTAATGATGTAACTACGCGCACCCTAGGTCGATTCAAGCTAGCGGGAAAAGAAAACCCAATCAACTTATCAGAACTTATCAGCAAAAAACCAAGCCAAAAACCTACAACAAATATCACTTCACATTCTTTTTCAGTGGGGCTGGAACTTTTTAGAAAACAACAGTGGCAAGACGCAAAAAAATATTTTTCAAACTATTTCAACGATGATCCTGCCGCAACCTTCTATATTAAATATTGCGATAAATTTCAACAACTAACTCTGCCTGTAGAGTGGGATGGCAGCATTACTATGAAAGAAAAATAATTATGAAACAACATAGACATGCTCTCTTGCCACACCACAACATCACTGATAACATTCTTTTTTTACAGTCGTGTTACATGTAAAAATTCACCCTAAAAGAACAGCCTGAATCGTTTCTTACTTAATTGTGAAAATGGATTTTCATCTACAAACACCCGCATACAAACGTGAATTTTTTTATTATCACTCGTTGCTACTCTTTGCATGTTTCCTCTTCACTAGCACTGCCGCTTTTTCATCAACTGAAAATTGCCTGCAATGGTCGGCACGCGCAGTTTCTATTCAAGGTAGTGCCGTAAAAAAATATAGCTCTACACCTAACTTAAAAGAAACCTCTAATCAAATATGGCACGAAATAAATAAAGGAGATGTTTTTTGTATCGGTGACATTATTCATACTAATAAAAATAGCAGACTAGCCTTAGAATTAAGTAACGAAACCGTAATTAGACTTAGTCAACTAAGCACTCTGATCATCAACTTCCCCAAACCAGATCAACCTAGCAACTGGATAGAGTTACTTAAAGGTGCTATTCACTTCCTAACACGTACTCCACGCTCATTAAAAATAAAAACACCCTATGTTAATGCCTCCGTTGAAGGCACTGAATTTGTCATTACAGTTGACGATAAAGCAACTCAAATCAGCGTTATAGAAGGTGTTGTTAGCATCGAAAATAACAAAGACATTTTAAGGCTCATTTCAGGCCAAACATCACGAGTAGAAATGGGACAAGCCCCAAAACGAATATTTAACATCAAATCTCTAGATAGCGCTGCCTGGTCACTCTATTACCCGCCTCTAGTCCAAAAACCAAATGACTATAAAAACGACACCACACAAGAACAAATTAACCTTCTTCTCAATGCTGATGCTTTAATCGCAACAGGCAGTATTACTGAAGCAAAAGAGATTTTAAACACTGTTATCATAAAAAACGAGAATAGCGCAACGGCTTATGCGATGTTATCCATCATCGAGCTAGTTCAAAATAATTCTAAAAATGCCATGCAATTTTCCGAAAAAGCACTCTCATTAAACAGTTCGTCTGCTGCTGCATGGATTGCCCAATCCTACATACACCAAGAAAAATTTGATCTTGATATGGCTCTGAAAGCTATTCTTAATGCATTAGCAAACAACCCTGACAATCAAATTGCTTTAACCCGCCTGGCGGAATTGCAACTCTCTCTTGGCGATATTGGTGCCGCCTTTCTTTCAGCTCAAGCAGCTATCAAACTGGATGCAACTTTTTCACGTGCTTACAGTATTCTTGGCTTTGCAAATATCAATATATTTGACATCGAGAAAGCAAAAATTAACTTCGAGACTGCCATCGCTCTTGACCAGAGTGACCCTTTGCCACACCTGGGGCTAGGACTATATTTGATTAGAACTGGAAATCTAAAACAAGGCCGCCGAGAACTTGAAATCGCTGTTTCTCTTAATCCGGGGAATGCATTACTGCGCAGCTATCTTGGAAAGGCCTATGTAGATGAAAACCGCGAACACATTGCCCATGATCAATACACCCTCTCTCAGTTAATAGACCCAAACGACCCAACAGCCTGGTTATATAGCGCCACCCTGAAACAAAGCGAAAATAAACCAATTGAAGCACTGCATAGCCTAAAACAATCCATCGAAAAAAATGAACAACGCGCCGTATATCGCTCACGTCTACTACTGGATCAGGATCTCGCCGCACGCAGCACCAGTTTGGGGCGAATATTTAACGACCTGGGTTTCCAGCAACTTGCCATAACAGAAGGCTGGAAATCCCTGAATGCAGACCCTGCGAACCACTCCGCTCATCGCTTTATCTCCGACAACTATCTTTCCCGTCCGCGCCATGAAATCGCACGCGTCAGTGAATTATTACAATCACAAATGCTACAACCCGCCAACCTCAACCCAATACAGCCCCAATTAACAGAAAGCAGCCTGGGAATATTGGATGGTGCAGGACCCATTTCCTTGGCCACCAGTGACTTCACGCCCATGTTCACAAAAAATGGGCACATCTTGCAATTAAATAGCATTGCAAATAATAAAAATACATTTGGCTATGATTTTGTTCTATCTGGCTTGCAAGACAACATCTCTTACAGTCTAGGTGAATTTAACTATGACAATCCCGGTGTGCGATCAAACAATGATTTAAACAATACAATAAGAAATATTTTCATACAAAGCGCCATCAATTATAAACACAATATTCAATTTGAATACCGTGAAAATAACAGCAATAAAGGTGATCGAAAACAAGAGCTGGACCCACTAACATACTCTGAAAGTATACGTGAAATTAATGACTCTAAAACAATCAGGCTAGGCTACCGTTACCAAGCCTCGCCTTCTATAACTATTCTCAGCTCATTCATCCAAAGTAGTATGAAAATAAAACAAAACGAAGATCGCTCTCTTTTCCTCGTCGACTTACAATCACAATCAGACGGAAACATTGGCGAATTTCAACTTATTTCGAAAAAAGAAAAGCTGCACCTCATCACTGGTGCTGGGTATTATCAAAGAGATAGAAATGACAAAATTTATTTTGACTTTACACCTTCACCTTGCATGCTGACCTCTTGCGAACTGCTACCTAACAGTGATCTCACGCAAAATAACATCTACATCTATTCATACAGCAAATATAACGAAAAAATAAATCTAACATTTGGACTGAGCGCAAACCAAACCATCAATGACACACCGCAGCTTCCTACTAAAACAAAAGAATTTAAAATACACCCCAAATTTGGCCTAAGCTGGCAAGCCAATAATGACACGCTCATACGTACTGCCGTATTCAGCAGCCATAAACGAGACCTAGTCGCTAACCAAACGCTAGAGCCCACTCAAATTGCAGGTTTTAACCAATTATTTGATGACCTAACCTTCACTGATGCCATCAGATCAGGACTGGCAATTGATAAAGTTTTAAATAAGTTCAATTTTACCGGCATCGAGCTAACATATAGAAAACTAAACGTGCCATCAACAAGAGTAAATGCAAGCACGGCCAGTTACACCACATGGCGTGAAAAAACAGGACAAATTTATTATTATTGGCTTGCCACCGATAAAGTATCATTCCACACAGGGTTACAATATGAGCAATTCAAACACTCCGAAGCACTGCCTCAAAACTATCTAGAGCTATCAACGCAGCGCATTCCACTGGGCATAAACTATTACCATGCAAAAGATTTCTTTAGTAAATTCACCATTACAAACGTCCGCCAACATGGACGTTATTACGACATTTTCGCGTTATCAAACAGATATTCATCACGGCGCGAACAGTTTACTGTCGCTGACCTTGAAATAGGTTTACGCCTTGCCCACCGTAGAGGGAAAATCAGCCTAAGCATCAAAAATATTTTTGCTGATGAATTCACCTTTCAAGACAATGAGGCTGCATCACCCGAATTCATACCTGACAGACAAATCTACGCTAGCATGTCTCTAATTTTTCAATAACTCGTCCCAGCTCAACCTAAAATTTCATCCATCTTAAAATCGTGAATATTTCACACTATTTCAGTGAAATATTTCACTGAAATTTATTTCCACCCCCTTAATATTCAACAGGTCATCTACTTTTGAAAATTAGATGCCACCTAATGAATAACTGGAGGATGTCAAAATGAACAAGCTCTACAACTTAGCGTTCCTTTTAACCATACTTATCTTCGCTCTTTCTAACTCAGTAATAGCCTCTCCCAGCGCCAACAGCATTTCAGGTACATTTAACAGCAGCAATAATGTCACTAAAAATATATCGATATCATCTAAACAAACACGCCATAACAAACAACACGAAACTATAGAAATGGATAACGTCATAATCGTGTGCAGTGGCGGAATATGCTATCCCGTCGTAGTACCACACTAATCAATAAATTACTTATGAAGAAAGGAGGCTTCTGACGACAGCACATGGACGTGCGACCTATTTTAAAAAAATCAAACAATCATCCTGAACTACGGCTTAATCTATGATTGACTCACCAATAGCTTAAAAAACAACAAAATGTTAACACTTTGATAATGCAATAGATAATTTCACGCCAAACTTGTCTTTACTGATATTTGAAAATGATGATTGCTCGGTATTTTATATATGTATATACTTCGCATCTTTCGAATAGCAGTATGTAGGACGATTAAGATCATGTTGATTCTAACAAGGCGTGTTGATGAAACACTCATGATTGGTGACGATGTTGCCATCACAATTCTTGAAATCAGGGGCAATCAAGTCCGGATTGGCGTTAAAGCTCCACGCGATGTCCCCGTTCATCGTGAAGAAGTTTATAAAAAAATACACAATCCAACAAACACCTGAGAACACTCATTGGTATTATTTTTGATACCAACTCAAATTCAATCCTGCCTGCCCTGACTTTGCTGAAAATGTATCGCAGACCAGCAGACCAGCTATCGCTGCCAGCTCATTATTGATGTAAATCAGAGGGATCCTGTCACGCCACCATGGTGGAACCGCTCTCTGCTGGAAAATTTTTTTCAACTCTGTGTGATGAACCTGACCAACAGCGCGACAACGTTCGCCACCACTACGACATTTCACGGTCACTTTACCCGCCTGAAATAAACTATAGTCTAAGCCCTGTCCCTCGGTTTTTTCAGCACATAACAAGCCACCCGCAAACTCAAGATCAGAAGACTGCTCAAAAACCCATTCTTTCACGGCACCCCGGTCAAACGACTGCAATTTTTCCATTGCATACATCAAACCACGGTATCGACGTACCTCTACGTCTCCCCAGGTAACAACAGGATTTCTATCTCCTCTGGCTGTTAAAATATCATCTAAAATTTTCTTGATATGTTTCATATTAGGTTGACTCAAACCCAACAACACAAACCAATAACGCAAAATATTACGCTGCCTGTTTTCGGAATAAACAGAAAAACTTTCCAAGCTAATAACACTCTTATCCGTTGTAATTACTGCAGATAAATCATCGGCCGCCACTTCATCTATCAAATGTGCCGCATCAGAACATAACGATGCGCTACGAGAAACTGTCAGCGAGAAGCCCGGCCATTGTTTACGTAAATTAGGCATCACCTCGTGACGTAAATAATTTCGCGCGAAATTAATCTCCGCATTACTCGGATCTTCTAACCAGGAAAGATGATGCGTCTTAGCGTAATCCAGCAAAGCTGCCCGATCAAAACCTAATAGCGGCCTAATATGAAAGCCTTTCTTTAAAATCTTAAGCTCGGGCATTGCTGACAAACCATGAGGGCCACCGCCACGCAGTAACTGCAACAGTACTGTTTCAGCCTGATCATCCTGATGATGAGCCGTCAGCAAACAATCATTGTTTTGCATGAACGCATTAAAAGCACTGTAACGAGATTTTCTTGCCGCCGATTCAGGGCTTTCACCTGGCTCATGCCGGGCATCAACCTTTAGAGAAACAAAGGAAATATCAAGCTCAACGCACTTATGCTGACAATGCTCCGACCAACGACTTGATTGCGGATTTAAACCGTGATCAATATGAACCGCAACGAGTTGTCCGCTTAATCTTTCGCGCAACGCAGCAATAGCATGCAATAAAACATGGGAGTCCATGCCGCCACTGTAGGCCACTAAATAGCGCCCTGCATCTGCAATTTTTTTTATTTCAGGTTCTGGGCTAACGTGAACTTTGATTGGTTCAGATAGACCGATCAAGCCGTTCAAAACAGCGGGCTTACTGCCTTCAGCAGTTAATCGGTGAGCAATTTGGGTGAGCGCCTCCAGCAAATGTCGAGACGTAAATGAGGACATTACGCGCTTTTGTAGTTACCAAAGCTCATAAATTTACTATATCGTTGCGCCAACAATTCTTCCTGCGAAACGGCATCCAGTCGCGCTAAAGACTCAAGCAATGTTTGTTTCAGGCTATTTGCAATACTATCAACATCACGGTGTGCACCACCGAGAGGTTCATCAATAACCACATCCACCAAACCCTGTGATTTCAAGCGATCAGATGTAATGCCCATTGCCTCTGCGGCATCTTTTGCCTTATCTGCACTTTTCCATAAAATGGATGCGCAGCCTTCTGGTGAAATAACCGAATAGGTGCTGTATTCCAGCATTAAAATTTGATCGCCAACACCGATCGCCAAAGCGCCGCCCGAACCACCTTCCCCGATAACAGTGCAAATCACTGGCACGGTTAACGTCGACATTACACGCAAATTTCTCGCGATCGCCTCACTCTGTCCGCGCTCTTCCGCGCCCACACCTGGATACGCACCGGGCGTATCAATAAAAGTTAAAATTGGCAACCCAAAACGTTCAGCCATTTCCATTAATCTCAGCGCTTTGCGATATCCCTCGGGGCGTGGCATGCCAAAATTTCGTCTCACCTTCTCTTTGGTATCTCTACCTTTCTGGTGGCCAATTACCATAACCGGCCGACCTTCGAGCCGGGCAAGACCACCAACAATCGCTGAATCATCTGCGTAAAATCTATCACCATGCAACTCTTCGAAATCAGTAAACACCCGCTCAATATAATCAAGTGTATAAGGCCGCAGAGGATGACGCGCCATCTGGGAAATTTGCCAGGGAGTCAGGGACGAATAAATCGACTCGGACATCGATTTACATTTCTCCTCTAAACGCGCAACTTCATCATTAATATTAATTTCATTATCACTGCCAACATAGCGTAATTCTTCAATCTTTGCTTCAAGCTCAGCTATGGGCTGTTCAAAATCAAGGTAATTCGGGTTCATAACGTGCTCTACTTTATCTATGTGTAATTTAATATTGTCTAAATTTTATATGCTTCTGCTAAAAGATGTCACCTATAATATTACAGGCAAACACTAATAAATCATTTCAACATCACTCGACTCTGACATTTCACGCAATCTGCGTAACAGCTCATCCGTCGGGTGGACACGCCACTGGTTGCCCAGCACTATCCGTGCTTTTGCTCCCTGTCCTTGATATCTCAACCACACGGGGCAGCTGCCCTCACAAAAAGGTTGCAATACCTCGGTCAGTGAAGCACTGAAACCATTGCCAGCCTGCTCTGATATAACCTCTATTTCCAGCGCTCTGGAAAAGTATTCTCGCGCCTGATCAAAAGCGTGGATTTCATCCGCACTCATTCTGACACCACCAGAATAATCATCAACACTGATAGTGCCTTCGACGACCACCAAACTGTCTTTTACGAGCAAATCACGAAATCGCACATAAGCTTCTGAGAAAACCGCCACTTCGATACGACCACTGCGATCATCCAAGGTAATAAACGCGATACGATCACCGCGACGACTATTCATAGTCCGAATAGCAGTGATCAAACCCGCGACTGTCACAGATTGATCTTTCACCGGACGCAGATCAACAATTCGAGACGAGGTAATGGCGCGAATTTCATGCTCATATTGTTCGATAGGATGACCGGTCAAATACAGCCCCAGCGTTTCTTTTTCACCTGTCAGGCGTTGCTCATCGCTCCAGACAGGCACATCAACAAGAGTAATCTCAGCATATTCAGCAGTATCCGGTTGCATACCGCCGAACATATCATTCTGCCCTGCCGCATGATCACGGCTATGTCGTTCAGCCATTTGCAATGCCGTCGGCAGCGATGCCATTGAACGGGCACGATGTTTATCAAATACATCCAATGCACCTGAGCGAATCAATGCCTCCAGGACACGTTTATTGGCTTTGCGTAAATCGATCCGCCGACATAAATCAAACAGGCTAGAAAATTCACCATCATCTTTTCTTTCTTCGATAATACCTTCAAGTGCCGCAGAGCCAATCCCTTTTATCGCACCGAGGCCATAAAGAATCGTGCTGTCATCACGTACTGAAAAGCTATAATCACAGGCATTAACATCCGGCGACACCACAGCTAATTTCATTGCATCGCATTCATCAATCAGCATAACGACTTTGTCGGTGTTATCCATATCCGATGACAATACCGCTGCCATAAAGGCAGCAGGATAATGAGTTTTTAACCAGGCCGTTTGATAAGACACTAATGCATAAGCAGCGGAATGCGATTTATTGAAACCGTAACCGGCAAATTTCTCCATCAAGTCAAAAATATTCGTCGCTAACTTGGCATCGATGCCTCGCTCACTCGCACCGCTTTGAAAAAATTCGCGCTGCTTAGCCATCTCTTCGGGTTTTTTCTTACCCATGGCGCGTCGCAACATGTCCGCCTGCCCGAGGCTGTAACCAGCGAGCACCTGCGCGATCTGCATTACCTGCTCCTGATAAAGGATCACGCCGTAGGTCGGCTTTAGAACTGGTTCAAGCTCTGGGTGCAAATAGTTAACTGCAGCACGCCCATGTTTACGCTCAATAAAATCATCAACCATGCCCGACTGCAATGGACCCGGACGAAACAGGGCGACCAGTGCGGTGATATCTTCAAAGCTATCTGGCTGCAGCCGCTTAATTAAATCTTTCATGCCACGGGATTCAAGCTGAAAAATCGCTGTCGTATTCGCCGCTTTCAAAAGATTAAAAGTCGGCGCATCATCAAGTGGAATGTCGTCAATATCGAGCGCTTGTTCACCTGCTTTTTTATATTGCCGATTGATCGTCTTTACCGCATGAGCGATTATCGTCAGTGTCCGCAAACCAAGAAAATCGAACTTAACCAACCCAACGGCCTCAACATCATCCTTGTCAAACTGGGTCACCGTACTGACAGAACCTTGCTCACAATAAAGCGGTGTAAAATCGGTCAGCGCAGAAGGCGCAATCACCACACCCCCTGCATGTTTGCCCGCATTACGCACCAGCCCTTCCAGTGAACGTGCCATATCCATTAAAGAACGTACTTCATCGTCGTTCTGATAACGTTCCTGTAATTGCTCTTCCTGCTCTAGCGCCTTGTCCAGCGTCATACCAATTTCAAAAGGAATCAGCTTGGCAATTTGATCAACAAAACCATAGGGGTGCGCCAATACACGACCAACATCACGCACCACCGCCTTCGCAGCCATCGTGCCATAGGTGATGATCTGCGAGACTTGCTCACGACCATAATGTTGCGCCACATAATCAATCACACGATCACGCCCTTCCATGCAAAAATCAACATCGAAATCTGGCAAGGAAACACGCTCAGGATTGAGAAAACGCTCAAACAGAAGATCGTATTCAATCGGATCAAGATCGGTAATTTTTAAAACATAGGCGACCAGTGAGCCTGCACCCGAACCACGACCCGGCCCAACGGGCACATCATTCTCTTTAGCCCAGCGGATAAAATCAGCAACAATCAGAAAGTAGCCCGGAAATCCCATCTTGATGATGACTTCCAGCTCATGGGTTAAACGCTCGTCATACACTTTGCGCCAACTCGGATCCGCCGCCCGACCTATTTTCGCTCGCGCCAACCGTGCTTCAAGCCCCTTTTCTGCCAGCTCAGAAAAATAAGCCGCCATCGTCATGCCTTCGGGAACGGGAAAGTCCGGTAGGAAATTCTCCCCCAGCGTCAATTCCAGATTACATCGGCGGGCAATTTCTACGGTATTTTCTATAGCTTCCGGAAGATCCGAAAACAGTTCAATCATTTCTTCTGCGCTGCGCAGATACTGCTGAGGCGTGTAATTTTTCGGCCGGCGCACATCATCCAGCGTGCGCCCATCATGAATGCAAACGCGAACCTCATGAGCCTCAAAATTATCTTCCGCCAAAAACCGGACATCGTTAGTGGCCACAACAGGCAGCTTCATTTGCAATGCCAAATCTACAGCCTCAGCAAGATAAGCCTCTTCCTGTAAACGACCAGTGCGATGCAACTCAAGATAAAATCGATCTGGGAACAACCGACTCCAGCCTTCAAGTAATTCAGCAGCCAGATCCTTTTTGCCCGCCAACAAAGCACGACCAACATCGCCTCGACACCCACCCGACAGAGCAATTAAGCCCTCTGAGCTGCCTTCCAGCCACTGCTTCTGAATTTCTGGTTGCCCACCATGCTGCCCCTCAATATAGCTGCGAGAAACCAGCCGGGTAAGATTTAAATAACCTTCACGGTTCTGACATATCAGTATCAAACGACTGGGTTGATTCAGGCCATCCTCGCTGTGCACCCACAGATCAACACCAATCAATGGCTTAACGCCGGCTTTTAACGCAGCGCGATAAAACTTCACCATAGAAAATAAATTCGACTGGTCCGTAACCGCCACGGCCGGCATGCCAGATGCCGCCACAGCCTGCACCAGAGGTTTAACCTGAATGCTACTATCTACCAGCGAATAGTCGCTGTGGAGACTTAAATGAACAAAAGCGGATGACATACGGCTATTTTATCGAAGACTCAAAAACATCGCGAGAAGTTACTACGACTTATACGGTCTAAGCCAGCTCAGCCTGCTGCAATACAGCACGTACCGGCCCAAAGCTGCGCCTGTGCTGAGGAGTGGCGCCTAAGACCCGCAAAGCCTGAACATGAACCTTTGTTGGATAGCCTTTGTGCTGAGCAAAACCATAACCAGGAAAGACGCTATCCAATGCTACCATCTCTCTATCTCTTGCTACCTTGGCAAGGATCGAAGCCGCACCTATTGCAGCCACACGCTGGTCTCCCTTGACGATAGCCTCAACACTCATTGAAATATCAGGACAACGATTACCATCTACCTGTACATGCTCAGGTGGAATAGAAAGCGCCTCAACTGCCCTTTTCATCGCCAACATGCTGGCCCAAAGAATATTGAGCTGATCAATTTCATCAACATCAGCGCGACCTACCGCCCAGGCAAGTGCCTTGTCTTTTATCTCGATTTCCAGTGCTACGCGGCGCTTTTCCGATAATGTCTTGGAATCTGCCAACCCTGCTATCTCCTGCACCGGATCCAAGATAACCGCTGCGGCAACCACCGCGCCAACCAAAGGTCCACGCCCCGCCTCATCCACGCCTGCAATTAGCACTTTCACCTCCAAAATGAAAAATAAATCTCTGTTTGAAAATGAATTAAACATTTACAAGCAACTATCATTGAAATTGTACACTGTTTTTTTTAACACGACGAGGCAACTAAACACGACAAATCTCCAGGCAAAAAAATACCCTCTGAAAAATATCTAGAGGGTATCTCTCGATATTAAAGCTTATCTCTATTACAAATGGCCTGCTCCAGCGACATGTTGCGAACCTTTTAAACTGTGATCATAATCATTACGTGCATGAGGATCATGGCCAAGCGCCGCATCCACCTGATAAGGTAGAGTGCCGCACTGATTACGGCCAGTCAGACGGCAAGTCTTAGTGCCTAACATGGAATAGAAAGGATCCCAGCCTAATATAGCCGTCATAAATGGATAAATTGATAACAATGCAACCAGTGCATGCCAACTCATCGACTCACCCGTCATTTGCAAATGAATAACCGGCCCCACCAATAATGCGACACTCGCTAATATGCGCAAAGTCCTGTCCATCAAACCCAGATTTTGCACCACACCCAGTTTTTTTGATAATTTTTTCATAACACACCTCCAGCTCTGAAGTTGTTACTAAGACATAGAATAGTTGACTCTTTAAGTCAGGATTTGTCAAGCATAAAAAAGAACTTAACATTCTCATAACTAGTTGTTTTATTTGAATAAAATAAGGTATTTTTCAAGCAACTGATTAACTTGATGTTTTATTTATTTTTGAATTTTTGGCACAGTTTTCGCTGTAAACTGTGCAGCACAAAGAACAAAAACCATGGATTATTTACTCTCACAGCAAAGCTTGCCTACTTTCGCTTACGACAAAGCATCAGCAATATTTACACGGGCATTGTTGTAACTTGCCATCAATGAAGCTACCACCGCAGTTGCAATCAGCACCAAACTGCTTAGCAAATAATGCAGCCAGGAAATATAAATAAATATTTGATAACCTTCTGTGCGGCCAGGCGGCGCCGGCATCATGACATGCGAAAGGTTTATGGCATTGGCAGCGAGATAGGCAAGCAACATACCAAGGCTCGTCGCAAACAATCCAATCAGGCAAGCTTCCAAAATGAAATTAGCATGAATGGCCACCGGGCGAGTTCCCAGTGCAGCAAGGGTGGCAATTTCATTTCGCCGTTGAAAAATAGATAACGCAATGGTATTAGATATCGCAAGAAAAACGACGACTAATATAATGACACCCATCACACCAAAAATTCGATCGTACTGCGCCTTTACCTTATCGAAAAGTTCTGCCCGTTGCGTCCAGGTTTGAACTGTCACACCGTCATATTTTTTTTGTAGTGAATTTTTTATCTCAGCTGCATTTTCACGCTGCTCCAAATAAATCGATAATTGGCTAATGTTGTCCGAGCCCATCAGAACCCTTACCGTTTCAAGGCTAACCATCAACGTATGGTCATCGACCTCTGCGATCCCAGTCTCATAAAGTCCAGCCAGACGCACTGTAATTTCACTTAAATCACCGCTGCTGTTCTGAGTCTTTAAAATTAAAAAATCACCTGTCTTGGTATCCAGGGTACGCGCAAGCTGCGAACCTAACATCAAATCTGGCACTTCATTCTGAGCAAGCCATGGATCAAGTTCGTTCGTAGTTCGCAAAAAAGGCCCATGCACTCGAAACTCTTCTTTCGAGTCAACACCGGTTCCAAAAAAAGCAGCACTGCGGACACCATGACTGATCAAACCTTCAAAACGTGCGCGGGGTAATACTCGCAACACCCTGTCATCATCAAGCATCTGATCTTGAATCATTTGCCAATTAGTCAAACTCAATTGCTGATGTGTACCGCCTCGAACAAGCTCTGATTCATCATCGAGCACAATGACATGCCCCTCTGAACGCATTGCGATTTCTTGCAGGGCATCATAACTAGAAAGCATAAAACCACTGCCAATCAGTAATGCCATCAAACCCACGGCAATGATTAATACTGTACTAAAAACACGCGTGCGGTTGCGCAATATATTGCGCAAAGCAATCAGTAAATTATTCATGAGGGCATCACAACACAGCCATCAAGTAGATTAATCGTACTGTCACAATGCTCAATCACAAAAGCATCATGACTGGCGATAATAAAGCTCGCGCCATACTGCTCATTCAGCTTGCGCATCAACATCAAGCTGGAATGAGCATGTTTATGATCCAGATTAGCACTCGGCTCATCGGCTATAACCAACTGCGGACACTTAATCAACGCGCGGGCAATACCCACTCGCTGTCGCTCCCCACCTGAAAGCTGCACTGGAAGGTGATGACCACGATGACTCAAGCCAATTTTATCCAATAGTCGCGTAACTTCCGATTTGATTTTTTTCGGTCTTACTTTATTCAGGTACAACGGATAAGCAACATTTTCATACACCGTCATGGCAGGAAGAAGCTGATGGTGCTGAAAGATAAAACCAATATCACGCCGACGATATTCGCAGCGCTGACTCGGACTACACTGCCCCATAGCTTGCCCACTTAAATGATATTGACCGGCACTGGGCGTATCGATTAACCCACAAATATTAAGCAGGCTACTTTTACCGCTGCCTGAAGGGCCTTGAATAGCTAAAAACTCTCCCTCAGAAAGACTCAATGATATATTTTGCAGTGCCGTTACTGTGCCTTTTCCTGCAACATAAGATTTTGCAACTGTATCCAAAACTAACCTTGCAACCATTTCAGTCTGAAATATCCGTCAATAATGTTTTAGCCACAAGACCATTTTTTCCATCAGGATCTGTTTTAACTGTTAATCTCAAATAACGTTTAAAATCGTCTAATTTATTATATTTTTCTGCACTGCTTGCCGCTGCGAAATAAATTGCCGCCTGCAAGCCTAAAGGCATCTCAGAAAAGCAATTATGCGCCAATAATTCTTCTACCAGGAGATTGCCTTCCTGAAGGCGATGAAACATAGAATTCGGAATATTAATAAAAACAAATGCTGCAACCAATCTTGCTTCAACCAATTCAAGGTAATGCCCCTCATGCTTGGGCAGTTTACGTAATGCGCGGTCAATAACAATTAAACCCTCTTCGGTTTCACGCATTCTATCAAGACCATTATTACTCGCGCTTATACCTCTCAATGAAAGCGCCCCACCTTTGTAGGCAAGAATTACTGGATGGTTTTTATATTTTTTTTCCAGCTTACGTATCTTGCTAATTGCCTTGCGTACAGCACGCGGCTTCCCACTAGCTGCCTGCAAATACACTTCACGATAGACCACCATGTCCTTTTCAAACAACTCATCCGAAAACAAGGATGGGCTGTAAAAAAAAGAGATCATTAATAAAATTATGCCGCCGCTAAATCGCATAGAAATCAATGAAAACCACCTATAGTGAGAAACCTATCTATCAATAACTAAATAATTGTTCTAACAATATATTTCTCCATTGGACCGAAGTCAACAACTGACCATCTGCTCAATCAACACACTTAAATCAGATACAAAAACTCACCGACATCTTATCAAAAGTGAATCCCTTTCTATTTTAATATGAGACCTTTGCACGATGAAGCGTTTCGAACACACTCAGCCATGCCGTTCATTTTTTTCTGATCACCAGTGACTTTTGCCCGTCTCTATGACGATT
>Ga0316209_1000452_pt1 | contig 73836 bp, 73 predicted proteins | sample 6monopyrite_MG_FD_204945 | JGI IMG/M metagenome (GOLD analysis project Ga0316209, IMG submission 204945) | Microbial mat bacterial communities from mineral coupon in-situ incubated in ocean water Damariscotta River, Maine, United States -... | ecosystem: Environmental > Aquatic > Marine >... | reverse complement strand
ATAGTAGAGAATTTTAAAGTGGGCAATTTAGATCAATACGGACTCGACTATAGCAGCTTATCTCAACTCAATCCTAAACTCGTCTATTGCTCTATCACCGGTTTTGGACAAACAGGTCCCTTTGCCCAACAAGCTGGTTATGATGCGATGATTCAAGCATCAGCCGGATTGATGAGTTTAACGGGAGAAAAGGACGGTTCACCACAAAAAGTTGGCGTGGCAGTATCGGATTTAATGACTGGAATGTATGCGGTTACCGCGGTGCTCGCCGCGCTCGTCCACCGAGACAAAACAGGTCAAGGTCAACATATCGATCTATCGCTTTTCGACACTCAAGTCGGCTGGCTTGCCAATCAGGGCGTGGACTATTTGACCTCGGGCAAAATTCCAAAGCCGCAGGGGTCAATCCATCCCAGCATTGTTCCTTACCAGCCGATACAATGCGAAGATAATTCCATCATGTTAGCGATAGGCAATAATCGGCAATTTGAAAGCTGTTGCAAAATATTAGGGCTAACAGAATTGTCCTCTGATGAAAGATTCTCTACCAATAATCAGCGGATCGACAATCATTCAACCCTTATCTTTTTGCTAGAAAAGCAATTTAAAACGGGCTCCAGTCAGAACTGGTTAGAAAAGTTGGCGGCTGCGGAAGTTCCTTGTGGACCAATTAATAATTTAGCGCAGGTTTTTGAGCATCCACAAATTAAGGCGCGCTCGACTCAATTTTCTTTGCACCATCCTCACTTGGGCGATATTCCTCAAATAGCAAATCCGGTCAAGTTCTCCGAATCGCCAATAAACTATACCAAAGCAGCACCAATGCTGGGAGAAGATACTGGAAAGATTTTGCAGCAAGAACTAAATTATTCCCAAAATGAAATCAACGAATTGAAACGTCTTGGAATAATCGAAAAAGGACGTGACGGGCGAGCTCACAAATAGAGGATTTCAACCGACAAAAAAGGCTACCGAAGTAGCCTTTTTCATAGAATTCTAATCAGGAGATTATTTTTTCTTTGCTTTTTTCTTTGCTGTTTTTTTCTTGCTAGAAGCTTTGCTATCTTTCTTGGCGTCTTTCTTGGCGTCTTTCTTAGAAGGTTTGTTGGACTCTTTGTCTTTATCTTCGTCTTCCTTACCGGCCAGTTTTTCAATACTTTCCAACAAGTCTTCGTCAAGCTTAGGTGCTTTGTCTAGAGACTTGGCATCTTCAACGAGCTCCTTTAATTGATCATATTGCGCTTCACTAAAGGTCTTTAATTCTCTAATTTGTTCAACCAAACTAGCACATTGTTCGAGGCTTGATTCTAGATCTTTTAATTCTTGCTCTGATTTTTGCTTTTCTTTCTTTTGTTTTCGCGCATCATCTTCTGCTTTCTTGCGAAGATTTGCTTCGTCCATTTTCTCTTTCTTAAGCGTTTTTAGCTTTTTGATAACATTTTCTGGAGAATCGTGAAGGACTTTTTTGATTTGCTTAAGCGCTTTATCTTTATCGGCAATTTCTGCCTTCGCTCTTTTTAAGGAGTCAGAGTTCGCTTCGCGGCCAGCATTGACGCGGTGATCCGCAGCTTGCATCGCTTCGTTGGCTTGCTGTGCATTTTCCATCGCCTTAGCGTGAGCGATGTCGCTAGCCTTAACTTTTGCTTCCATATCGGCAACGGATTTTTGAGCATCCTCTTTAGCCTTAGCAACAACCTTGTCAGCTTCTGTTGCGCGTTTAGTGGCATTTTCAAAAGCCGATTTAATCTCGTCCATGCTGCTATCGGATTTAATTCCTAAAGCCTCAGTCGCGGCGCCAATTAACATTTGCTTGCTAATTGCTAAGTCTTTCCAAACCTCTAACTGTAACTCTAATTCGGCACGATCCACTCAACTTTCCTCTAGAATATTAGTAAAACATCAAATTGCTCAAAATTTAGGCGGGGGATGATAACAAAAGTGACCGTTGGTGGCTACTACCTAAACCCTCAGATCCGAGGAAATTTCGATTTATTTGCAAAAAAAGAGTGATTTAATCGCAACCAATGTAATTTACTGAATAGATCCGACTTTTGTTCGCTAAATGGACCATTTTGGGAAAATTGACCAATACATGCTATTCGATTTCAAGAGAGAGGATTTTTGCGACAAATCGGACCAAATACCCGCCAAATTAGAACTATTTACTGGTCAAAAATTGAAGACTAAATTCCGCGCCGGGTTGACGGTTCACCGCTTCTATTTTCGCATCCATTGCTAAGGCTAATTCCTTGACTAAGGCTAAACCGATACCCGTGCCTGCCGCTTCACGGGTCAATTCGTTACCACTACGATAAAACAATTCGAACACGTGTTTAATGTGCGACCGACTAATACCGGGACCAAAGTCTCGAACCGAAACACTGACACGAGAGTGGCCAACCGCGTCAAATCGAATATTAATTTGCTTAGTTTCTGCACTAGCCGCATATTTAATCGCATTATCGACCAAATTAATAATTATTTGAACGAAAGCATCAGCATCAACCGCAATCGATTGATGTTCAATTTGAGGATCAACCATTATTTGCATCTCAAATTGGCTTTGTGAGACCTGAGAGTCGACTTTGGATTTGATTAAACTCACCAGTTCAGGAATTTCGACTGAAATTAAACTGAGATCTAGGGCATTATGGCTAACTTTCGATATTTGCAGCACATTGGCTATCAAACGAGAAAGTCGTTCAGATTCAGTATAAATATAGTCGTAATACTCTTCGCGTTTTTGCTCACTGACCCAGCCTTGTTTTAGAATTTCACCATACATTCGAATTGAAGTGAGTGGTGTCTTTAGTTCGTGACTAACCGAAGAAACGAAATCTTGTTGCTGTTGTACTAAACTGGTTTGTTTTAAGGTGAGTCGATACAAAAAATAGGTTCCTAAAATAAGCACTAATAACAAACTACCAGCAACCAGCTTAATAAAAGAGGCGCCTGCACTCGCTGGCATCTGAATCACCCGAAAATCCAGAGAAATCTGAGAAAAAGGCTCGCTAAGATTTAATACCGATAAGACTTCACCTTGTAATTTCGATCGAGAAACAGCAACATCATCCCGATAAGAAGTATTCTGAGATTGCCCTTCACCGAATGCCGCCACCGATTCACCGGCATATAAAACGCTTAGCCGAGCGACCGATTTTAACGGAGACTGTTGGTAACGGTCTTTAATGGCGTTATCTAAAAAAGTTTCTGCGGATAAAATAGCGCCCTGGATCATGCGTTTGTTATTGCGCCATACCTGACGATAAAAAACGAAATGCCCACTTTCTAACAAACTAAATTTAAAAGGCTCTATTTCGCTTTCGAATAATTTAATTTGAATTTCTTTTTGCGCTAGTCTTTTTTCTGGCTGTTCGATGGCAGCCAACGATTGTTGTGGACTATAGTTTTTTTCAGTACGCTTTTTCCGAGAAGGTTGTTTTTGCTTTAGAGAGCGTGCCAGTGTTTGCATACGCCTTGAGGATTTTTTCGATTTGGCTTTTTTTAGTCGCTCATCCTTTTTAACTTCTTCGAGTAGTCGTCTTCTATCGTTTGATTGCTCCAACCTTGCAAACCGGTTTAATCTTTGTTGTTGCGAATCGGAAAGCTTTTTCTCTTGTAATCGGTCGCTTTCTAAGTCGTTATCCTGTTGCTTTTCTGTTTCTAGTTGTGGCTGAAAACTATCTTCCTCTGCGATATTGGTATTAGTTTTGGTATCGAGTGAATAACCAAAAGATGATTTCCCTTGGTTTGATTTTATTCGCGAACCCGTCACTACCACGGACTCCTGAGCAAGCCCCTTATCCGCTTTGTCTGAAGCACTATTTTGGCTTCCCACCAATTGATTTTGAGACAGTACTTGCCTTACTGATTGTACCAATTGGCTTCGCTTTGCATTTTCTTCCACACTAATGCCATAAAGGCCGGGATGCACTGAAGATTGAACGTGCTCCGATGGCAGAATAGGCGAACTAAAAATACCCGCTTCGTCGATTTGAAAATAGCCGATGACGCCAGCGATGTCGGACTCAACCGGAAACTTTGAGAGTTCCGAGCGTTGCACAAATTTAGCCTCAGGCGTTCCGGCCAATACAAAAAATGTGTAGTCGGTATCGCTTCTTGCTTCTTCCTTATCAATGGCTTCGGATAAAACAGAATCGATTTGTTGCACTAAAGTTTGAGCATCCAATTGATATTGATGAAACGCCTGCCAGCGGAGCTGTTCGTGCGCGTTATAACTCAAAATAGCCGACGGGATCATCAACGCCAAAAAAAATCCGATAAATAACCAACGCGTTTTATTAACCGAGAGACGTAGCATTCGATTATTGACCTTTTGCTTCGCTGGTCGCGTCGACCACAATTAATTTATAACCGGCCCCGCGCACGGTAATCAAAAATTCGGGCAGTTTAGGATTAATTTCTATTTTCTTGCGTATTTTGGCTATATGTATATCGACCGTCCGAGTCTCAATAGCCATATTTGGCTGGTAGCCCCAAACTTCGGTTAAAAGCTCTTCACGAGAAACTGGCCGATGCCTATTTTGGTTTAAAAAAGCTATCACCTGCATTTCTCTTTTTGTAAAGGAAGTCAGTTGATTATTGTTATCAATAGTCAAATTTTGTAAATCAATAACATGGCCAACTGAAAGTTGAATGGTTTCATTGTCGATTAAACTCGACAAGGATCGTCGAAGCACCGCTTGTACGCGAAGCACCAATTGCGCGACCGAAAATGGTTTGGCGACATAATCATCAGCACCGAGAGTTAACCCTTGTATTATGTCTTCATCGGCCGTTTTGGCGGTTAACATAATAATCGGTTGAGATTTATCCTTTTCACGGATGTTTTTGCAAATATCAAAGCCGTTTATGCTCGGTAACATCACATCTAAGATAATCAAATCGAATTGTCCAGATAATGCCTTTTTTAGACCAACCGCCCCATCTTCGGCAAACTCGACCTCGAATCCATGATAAACAAAAACATCAACCAAGCCGGTTCTAATGGCCTCTTCGTCTTCGACGATTAAGATGGAGTTGTTTTTGCTCATATTTTCCTCAGATAGTTAGTCGAAATAATCAATAGTTAGTATAATTAGTTAGCTATGAACTTATTCTAGCAATTAATTGCTTTTAGAAAGTAAACAGATTGTAAAAATCTATCCCATCTCAAAGGGCTCGCACTACAGCTAGCCGACGAGATATTCTCTTAAGTATTATCCAGCAAAAATTGATAAATCAGATTTTTCTTTTCACCATTGATCTCAGCTACTATTTTGGCCGCTTGCTTCTTCGGTAAATACTCGCATAACTTAAGCGCTAGTTGTTGGGATTCCGCTGACAACTCCTGCGATTTTTTTTCTGCGCCATGCACCATCACCACAAATTCACCTTTGCTTTGATTGGGATCAGACTCTAATATATCGATTAGCCGTTCAACCGGCGCATCTAGGACAGTCTCGAAGGTTTTGGTAAGCTCGCGAGCAATAACCACTTGCCTGTTACCACCAAAGGCTTGTAGCATATCTGACAAACAAGCTTTTATACGATGCGAGGATTCATAAAAGATGCTAGTCGCTGTTTCACTCGCCATTGATTTAAGCATGGCTAATCTGGCAGATGATTTATTTGGCAAAAAGCCTTCAAAAATAAACCGGTCGCTGGGTAATCCAGCAATCGAAAGCGCGGTCACTAAAGCACATGGCCCGGGGATGGCAACCACTTTCATATTTTTAGCTCGCAGCTCTCTAACCAATGGAAAACCGGGATCGCTAATGAGCGGTGTACCGGCATCAGAAACCAGCGCAATGGACTCTCCGGATTCCAGCAACTGAACTATCCAATCGAGCTTTTGTCTTTCATTGTGATCATGAAAGGAAAAACAGGGCGTATCGAGGTCAATATGCGATAATAACTGTTTGGTGCGACGGGTATCTTCTGCCGCTATTTTGGAAACATTGGCTAAAGTGTGACGCATTCGATCGCTCACATCATTCAAATTTCCAATTGGCGTAGCAACCACATACAATGTACCTTGTGAGCTTGGGGTATGCGCCACTCGCAATGCGGTCTGTTGGTTATTGTTAGTATCGACTGCCATATTAAGGTTAAACCTAATTAGTTTTTGAAATTCAAATTTTTGAGCGAAGCTTATGCCAAATTATATCACCCACAGCCTAAAAATAGCTTGCTTTACCGCCATTGCCTTAATAATGGTGGCTTGTGGTTCTAATCCGAATCGCGGCGTAAGCGAATTAGCCAATTCATCGCAGAACCTTGATGCCATATTAAGAGAGGCGAGTCAGGCAGAACCTGAGCAAAAAAATCCTCTTTTGGTTCAAGCCAGCGGCATTTTATTAGCCGGCCAGCGTCCCGAAAAAGCATTGGAATTGCTGCTCCATATTGATAATCGCTATCTCAATAGTCAACAGAAAGATACCTATCATTTGTACTACGGTGAAGTACTATTATCGGATCAGCAAGAAGAAAGCAATTTAGCAGCAATGGGTCAATTGCTGTCAGTTTCCAAGCCAAATGCGCATTCGGTTGAATGGCAAATTCGCTATTTTCAAAGTTTATCCGATGCTTATTTTGCCAATCACAATTATTTAGAATCCGCCAGACAACGCATTGCTCTTGATGATTTAATTGACCAACAATTGGCACTCGAACAAAACAATGAGAAAATTTGGTCTGCCATTAATGAGATGAGCCCAGAATTTTTGCAGCAAACCATCTCAGACTTTAATTCAAAGCGAGAAAATGGTTGGCTTGAAATTGTTTATATTAATAAAATGTGGGGCAATCAACCGGATCGATTATTAAAGGAAATGGAGCAATGGAAACTTCGATTCCCGCTTCATTCAGCGACGGTGGTGCAGCCCAAGTCTTTACAGCGCGTAGCTTTAGTTGAAACAATTAAGCCGAAAAAAATAGCAGTATTGCTTCCATTAAGTGGCCGCCTAGCAAGACCTGGAAGAATGGTCCACGACGGTCTAGTCGCCGCTCATTACCAACAGCAAGATATGAATGATATTCCCACAATTCAATTTTATGATACCGCAAAATCGTTTTCCGGCTTGGCCAGTTATAAAGAGGCGATAGCCGATGGTGCCGACTTTATCATAGGACCGATCAGCAAGCAGGCGATCGATGAAATTGTTGAGCAAGATAGTCTCGCGACTCCGACGCTATTTTTGAATACTTCGAATAAGGATACACAACGGCATTCTCAAATATTTCAATTTGTATTATCGATTGAAGATGAAGCAATTCAGGCAGCTCATCGTGCTTGGGAAAATGGTTATCGAAAAGGTATTGCTTTTTTACCGAGTGATTCTCGCGGTCGTCGAGCACAAAAGGCCTTTAAAGAATATTTTGAACAACTCGGTGGTGAGCTAATTGATACCCAAGAATATGACGATATAAAACTGCTTAATAAGAATGTTCAAAATTTGCTGCGGGTCAATGCGAGTATCGAACGAAAAAGAAATTTGGAAAAAATACTAGGCCGTAATTTAGAATTTGAGATCCGCAGACGTCAAGATGCTGATTTTATTTTTATGCTCTCTCAACCAAGAGCAGCGCGGCAAATAAAACCCTTTATCGATTTTTACTTTGCTTTGGACTTGCCGGTTATAGCAACCAAACGTGTGTATTCGGGTAAAAATGACCCTCAACTGGATAACGACTTAAACGGCATTGAATTCTCCGATGTGCCGCTCTACATCAGCCAACAATCAGATATTTTAGGAACGCGTAACACCATCAAGGAAATTGACCCAAAAATTTTAAATGGCAGCAATGGCCGTTTTTTTGCCATTGGATTTGACGCTTATCAAATTATCTCGCAGATTACCAAACTGCAGGCATTCCCAGATTATCGTTGGTATGGTTTGTCGGGAGAAATTGGTGTCGATGAAAACGGATTTGTGCATCGATATCTGACTTGGGCAAAATTTAAGAATGGCATTCCGCAAGTGACTAAAGAACGCCAATCACCGATTATCCAGCAAAGCAAACAACCACTTTCTTTTGTGGGTAAGCGAGAAATACTCAGTAAAGGTCACTAAAATATACTAACCTGTTGGCGGCGAGTTTGAATTTATTCAAAAAGGAAAAAGACAACAAACGCGAGTTTGGCGAAAAACTGGAAACCTTTGCCGCCGAAAAATTAAGCGATTATGGATTGGAAATACTGACTCGAAATTACCTTTGCAAAATGGGCGAAATTGACATTATCGCCAGAGACTCTCAGAATTTGATCTTCGTTGAAGTCCGCTATCGAAAAAATGATGCTTTTGGCGGTCCGATTGCCAGCGTTAATCGAAAGAAACAACAGCGAGTAATTTTAGCCGCCGGTCATTATTTACAGAAACATCAGCTAACCAATAAAGTTGCTTGTCGCTTTGATGTGTTTGCAATTACTGGTAGTCTTAACCAATTGGACTATAATTGGATCAAAGCCGCATTCACCTAACCAAATGACAAAATGATGATAGAAAGAATAAAAAATAACTTTACTGAAAGCATTCAAACTAAAATCCAAGCTGCCGATGCCTTACCAGAAAAAATAGCCAAAGCCGGTGAATTGATGGTAAAAACCTTGCTCGGAGGCGGTAAAATTTTAACCTGCGGTAACGGCGGCTCGGCTGGAGACGCGCAACACTTCTCCTCTGAAATGCTCAACCGTTACGAGCGCGATAGGCCGCCGTTACCGGCAATCGCCTTGACAACTGACACACCCACAATAACCTCAATTGCCAACGACTATGATTTTACTCAAATCTTTTCAAAGCAAGTAAAAGCTCTCGGTCAGGCCGGTGATATTTTGCTGGCATTTTCAACCAGTGGCAATTCAAAAAATGTCATTTCGGCAATGAGAGCAGCCTTAGCAAAGGATATGTTAGTCATCACCTGTACCGGCAAAGACGGTGGGGAAATGGCCGGGTTAATTAGTGAGAACGATGTTGAAATTAGGGTTCCGTCCAATTCAACTGCACGAATTCAAGAAGTTCACCTTTTAATCATTCACAGTTTATGCGATTTAATCGACAATCAACTTTTTGGGGCAAACGAATGAAACTTGGTTATCTAGTCATTATTTTAGCTTGCTTTAGCCTTTCAGGTTGCGCTGGTCTGATGGTTGCGGGCGCAGCCACTGGCGCGGCTGCCAGCCAAGACAGAAGAACCGTACCAACTCAGTTAGAAGATGAAAATATAGAAATAAAAACCGTGACCGCTCTATTTAAAAACGACGAATTGTGGCAGGACACTAATATTGATGTGATTAGTTACAACATGATTGTTTTGTTAATAGGACAAGCCCCAACCGCCAGCCTAAAAGAAAAGGCCTTTGCGGAAGTGAAGAAAATCCCCAAAGTACGAAACGTTTATAATCAAATCAGAATAGCTGCGCCAATTTCTTTCTTCGCAAAAAGTAACGACAAGTACCTAACCTCTAAAGTCAAATCTTCGATGTTATTTGCTGATAATTTTCCTTCTGGAAAAATTAAAGTGGTTACTGAGAATAGCGAAGTATTTTTACTAGGTTTGGTCACTAAGGAAGAAGCTGATAAGGCGGTCGAAATCGCGCGTAACATCGGCGGCGTTTCACGGGTTGTTAAAGTATTTGAGATAATCAAGGATATCGAAAACTAGCATCCTGCACATTGCAAAAACATCTTAGCAAAATAATCGAACACTCGCCGAAACTAATTATTTGATCACTTTTAAATGCGATGGTTTCTTTTTATTAGCGTTATTTTTAGTGATGTTGTCTTCACTGAGCAATTCTTTCTCTTGACCTAAACCATCGATGTTACTTAGCGTTTCCGCATCAGCTTCTAATTCAGTTTCAGTTTCTTCCGGTGGAAACGCCATTCCCAGTCCATTTTCTTGGGCGTAAACTGCTAATAATGCACTCATTGGAATGTAAATATTTTGCGCTTTACCAGAAAAACGAGCGCTAAATGATATGGCGGTATTATCGGTAAACCAAGATTGGATGGCTTCCGGTGCGGCATTTAATACAATTTGTCCATCTTTGATATGCTGCCGTGGAATTTGAACCCCGACTTGAGTCGCATCAACCAGTAAATAAGGCGTGGCGTCGTTATCGATAATCCATTGATAAAGAGCACGAAAAAGATAGGGTTTATTGGAAGTGAACTCACCTCCGACGGCTTCTAGATTTGACACAAAAAACTCCGGAAAAAATAAAGGGATCCTAAGATCCCTATTAATATCTATTGTAGCTCCTAGCTTATGGACGCATTTCTCTTTCAATATCGCTCAGGCTCGCTTGAAAGGATTCTCTCTCAAACAACAAATCCATATAGTTAGTCACTTCTTTGGAACCACGCCCGGTCAGCTGGATACCCATTGCCGGTAAACGCCACATTAAAGGTGCTAAACAGCAATCAATCAGTGAAAAGTCTTCATTTAAGAAATAAGGGGTCTCAGAAAATACCGGTGCAAGGGTCAATAAACTCTCGGTGAGTTCCTTGCGCGCTTGCTCAGCTTCTTTCTCTTTACCATTAAGAATAGTATTCATTAAGCTATACCAGTCTTTTTCAACCCGTCTAACCATCAAGCGAGAGCGCGCTCTTGCGACTGGATAGACTGGCATTAATGGTGGGTGAGGAAAGCGCTCATCTAGATATTCCATAATAATTGGCGCTTCGAATAAGACTAATTCACGGTCAACCAAAGTCGGCACCGTATTGTAGGGATTTAAATCGATAAGATCTTCAGGCGGTTGCCGACTATCGACCACTTCAATGGCTTCAAAATTAACGCCTTTTTCAGCAAGTACAATTCGAACTTGGTGACTATAAACATCATCCGAACCAGTGTACAAAGTCATAATAGAACGTTTAGCGACGGTTGCCATAGAGGCTTCTCCCGATTAAATTTTTTACAACTAACAAAAACGTATTTTCAATTTCTAATACATTAAAGAAATCATTTTTTATAGCAGTACGTTTTTTCGATTTTTCAAAAACACTAAGTACTTAAATAATTCTAATAATTAGTGAACATCTTTCCAATATTCTTTCTTTAAGAAATAGGCAACAACGGTAAAAAATGCGATAAACATCAATACCCAAAGTCCCATATCTTTTCTTTCTCTTTTAATTGGCTCGCCGATATATTCTAAGAAATTCACCAAATCGGCCATCGCCAAATCAAATTCTGCAGCCGACAATTCACCTTCCGTGATTAAGGTAAAATATTCACCCTTGGTAGACAACTCAACCAATTGTATTTCTTTTTCATGAATAAGACGCTCTGCATCAGCAATGATTTTATCGAGCTCTCTCGAATTACCACCTTTATTCAGTTTTTCGCGAGCACTTGCAATATCTCCATGCGCATAATCGATATCATTTTCCAAACCTTTAACTTGTTCGGTTTTATCTTGAACGCCTTGCAATGCACCCAACGCATGAGGCATACCGACGTCTTTAAACACTGTATTGTTGACGCCGTAAGGCCTGTTATCGTCAGCGTAGAAACCGCGCAAATAATTATATAACCAATGCGGATCCCGTGAACGAGCGATTAGTGATAAATCGGGAGGCGCAGTACCAAACCATTTTTCAGCGGCAGCCGCTGGCATATTATTGGTCATCAAGTCACCAATTTTTTCACCGGTAAACATTAGGTTGTTGATCATCAAATCTTCAGAAATGTCCAAATCTTTGGCTGAACGGTTATAACGTTGGAATTGAAGCGAATGACAACCCATGCAGTTATTCATGTAGATCTGCATCCCTTTTTGCATGGATACAGTTAATCTATCACCGCTGTAATAAGGCATTTCGTCATTTGGTAAAATGTCTCCACTGCCACTTGCAAAAGCATTAAAAGAAAGACTCGCCAAGGTTAACAATGAGATTTTTAATAATTGTTTCATTAGTGTGTCACCCTCGTTGGTACTGGCTTGGTCGTTCCCCATTGGCTCCACCAAGGCATGCCTATAAAGAAAGCAAAGTAATAAACGGTACAAATACGCGCAACCAAAGTTCTCATTTCATTTGGTGCTTTCATTCCTAAGTACCCTAAAATAAAGAAGCAAGCCACAAAAATCATTAGTGCCCACTTATAAATCGAGCTTTTATATCGAATCGACAATACCGGGCTTCGGTCTAACCAAGGCAAGAAGAAAAGTATCACTAATGATGCGGCCATCGCGATAACACCCAATCCTTGATTAGGAACCGCCTTCAAAATTGAATAATAAGGCGTAAAATACCACACTGGCGCAATATGCTCAGGCGTCTTGAGTGGATCAGCCGGGGTAAAGTTTGGCGCTTCTAAGAAATAGCCACCCATTTGTGGGTTATAGAAAATAATCATACAAAATATAAATAAGAAGACACCAACACCCACAATATCTTTAACGGTGTAATAAGGGTGGAAAGGAATGCCGTCAAGCGGAATGCCTTTTTCGTCTTTTAGCTTTTTAATATCGATCCCGTCTGGATTATTGGAGCCAACTTTATGCAAGGCTACAATATGCAAGAAAACCATTAACAACAATGCCATTGGCAACGCCACTACGTGCAAAGCGAAGAATCGATTTAGAGTCGCGCCGGAAATAATAAAATCGCCTCGGATCCAAACCGCTAAATCTTCGCCAACCACCGGTACCGCACTAAATAAATTGATAATAACTTGAGCGCCCCAGTAGGACATATTGCCCCACGGCAACAAATAACCCATAAAACCTTCGGCCATAAGTAACACAAAAATAATCATGCCGAAAATCCAAACCAATTCTCTTGGTTTTCTAAAGGAACCGTATAACAATCCGCGGAACATATGCAGATAAACCACAACGAAAAACGCCGAAGCGCCAGTGGCATGCATTCCTAATAATAAGTGTCCCCATTGAACATCTCGACGAATAAATTCAATAGAAGCAAATGCCCCTTCAGCGGTTGGTGTGTAATTCATTGTCAGCCAAATTCCCGTAAGAATTTGATTAACCAGAACCAACATGGCTAGTGAGCCAAAGAAATACCAAAAGTTAAAGTTTTTAGGCGCGTAATATTGTGCAAGATGTTCATTCCATACTTTAGTCGCAGGAAAACGATCATCGAACCAAACCATAAATTGAGCCATGAGTCCCATTATGCTTCTCCTTTTTCTTCAGAAACGCCGATGATAATTTTATTTTCAGCTAGGTAAGAATAAGGTGGAATTACCAAATTTGTTGATGCAGGTGAACCATTAAAGACTCTGCCAGCCAAATCGAATTTTGAACCATGGCAGGGGCAGAAAAAACCGCCGCCCCAAGTTACTTCAGTTTCTTTTTTATGTTGAGGAACACAACCTAAATGAGTACAGATACCGACAATAACAGCAATATCTGGACGAAGAGAGCGAGTAGTCTTATCTACATCTGCAGGTTGTTGAGTTTCGACCAATGAGCCAGGGTCTTTCAGTTCGCCATCGTGATTTGATAACTTTTCAACGGTATTTTCATCACGCCTAACCACAAACACCGGCTTACCACGCCATTTCACTTTAACCATTTGCCCGACTTCAACTTTGTCCAAATTGAATTCGACCGGAGCACCGCCCGCTTTCGCTTTTTCGCTCGGGTTCCAAGAGCCTAAAAAAGGCACAGCAACAAAACCAGCACCAACGGCGCCTACGCCTGCTGTTGCCCACGTCAGAAAACGGCGTTTTCCTAGATCTACACCATCATTACTCATTCGGATAGTCTCCCCGTCGACCAGTAAGATTTAACAATTCGATTAATATAAATACAACTTATTAAGTGATTTCTATTCTTTTTCAATTGGTTGATTCTTGGTTTTTTAAGGCCCGTCACTGAGCAGGCACTTTTACCGTCGAAATTAGCGATTAATCGGAATTAAAGCACTATTTCCGGCTAAGATCTGATCACAAATTCGCGCGATCAATTTAGTTTTCGGCGAGATCATAATGAAATAGTATAGTATTTACAAGGAATTGCCAGTTTTTGTTTGTATGTTATTGAATATTAAAGTGATTTAGTTTTATTTCGAAACTTAGAAACGACTCGAATTCTTCCATTTAGTCGTAATAAATTATTACCGCCTCTTAAGTGCCTTTTGCTAATCCGATCCTTTGAATATGCATTACAAATCCCAGATATAACAAACGATTGAAAGGATTCCTGCTAAATTTAATGTTATAACTGACCCAATAAGAAACGCTTACAAACAAAAAACGTGAAGAAACTATGAAATTTCCACAATTAGGTCCCGGTTTTCTGGTTACCGCAGCTTTTATCGGTCCGGGGACCGTCATAACGGCCAGTCTCGCTGGGGCAAATTTTGGTTACGCGCTGTTATGGGCATTACTTTTCTCGGTAATAGCGACCATGGTATTGCAAGAAATGGCAGCCCGATTAGGTATTGTTACCCAGCAAGGACTCGGCGAGAACATTCGAACAAGTCTGACTCACCCCGTTATTAGAAGTATTGCAATTATTCTGGTTGTTTCGGCAATCGTTATTGGCAATGCAGCTTATCAAGGCGGCAATATTTCCGGCGCTAGTTTAGGTCTTTCAGGCCTTTTTGATATCGAACAAGGGGCAAAGCTATGGCCAATTTTAATTGGATTTGTTGCGTTTGCGATCCTTTGGACTGGTAGCTATCAACTCATTGAAAAAAGCCTGATTACTTTGGTAGGATTAATGAGTCTGGCATTTCTTGCCACTTTTGCGCTCTCCTCGCCTGATATAACGGCATTGTTTTCTGGTTTGTTATTGCCCTCAATCCCAGACGGCTCGACATTAACCGTTGTTGCGCTTATCGGCACAACAGTAGTCCCATATAATTTATTTTTACATTCCTCAATCGCCAGAGAAAAATGGTCTTCAACATCGCAACTTCCGGCGGCTCGAAAAGATCTTTATTTCTCCATCTCATTGGGCGGATTAATTTCCATGGCTATTTTGTCAACGGCCGCGACAGCGTTTTTCGGCCACCAAATAAGCATCAATTCCGTTGCAGATATTGCCCCTTCTCTTGAACCCATTTTTGGTCAATATTCTAAACTATTTATGGCAATTGGATTATTCGCCGCCGGGATTTCATCGGCGGTTACTGCGCCTTTAGCGGCATCTCTTGCCTTGAGTGGCGTACTCGAGCTTAACAAACAGCTGAATTCGAAAAGTTTCAAAAGCATATGGATGAGTATTTTGCTCATCGGTGTGCTGGTTGCCGCTTCCGGCCAACGGCCAGTTTCTATTATTTGGTTTGCGCAAGTTGCCAATGGTTTACTGCTACCGGTTGTTACGCTTTTTTTGTTATGGCTGATGAATTCTAAAAAACTAGGCGATTTTAGAAATTCGAAAATACAGAACTTGTTCGGGCTGCTTATATTGTTTGTGACCTTATTGTTAAGCGGCCGCAGTTTAATGTCGGCTTTCGGTCTAATATAAAAAAATGAATCATCAAAACGCATCACTCAGTCACATTGATATTAATTGCGATCTCGGTGAAGGCGAGACAATGGCTGACTGCGAAAAAGAGGCATTATTGATGCCATTTATTTCCAGTTGTAATATTGCCTGTGGTGGCCACGCGGGAAATGAAGTAACGATGAAGACCTCTATCTCCAACGCAATTAAACATCAGTTAAAAGTGGGTGCGCATCCCGGTTATCCGGATAAAACTAATTTTGGGCGAGTTTCAATCTCGATCACACTCGAGAATCTTATCGAGTCCTTAAAACAACAAATAGATCGAATCTCTGCCATAGCAGAGAAATCGAATATTCGACTGAATCATATTAAATTTCATGGGGCGCTCTATAACGATATCGAATCGGACAAAATTTTAGCAGAGAAACTCGCAGGTTTTTGTAAAAAGAAATATCCCTCGACGAAACTACTTGGGTTGGCGGATGGAAATTTAAAAGCAGCCTGCAAAAAATTTGAGATTGATTTTATCGCTGAAGGATTTATGGATCGTGCCTATTTATTCAGTGGGAAGTTAAGCCCCAGAAGTATAAAAGGATCCGTTTTCGAAAACAAAAATAAAGTAATTGCTCAAGCAATCGCTCTTGCAACTCATCAGACAATAAAAACCATCGATCATCAAAAGGTCAAGCCTCAGGTTGACAGCGTTTGTTTGCACGGCGATAACTCGAATGCGTTAACAATCGCTCAGTCTGTCTACTTAGCGATGCCAACAGCTGGCATACAGATAAAATGAAGATTACCGACAATCATCGACTTTCTTACAGCGTGGTGGACAATGGCGACACCGCATTGACCATTATCTTCGATGAACCATGCAGCGAAGCTTTGACTCGAAAAATTGTAACTGTCCAACAGTTAATCAAAAATTCTATTGGCAGTAACTGTTTTGATATTATTCCCGCCTATCAAAGTATCACGTTAATATTTGATTTATTAAAAACCTCAAAAAACGAATTTAAGGACGAGCTATTAAAGATTCTAGAACAACCGATTGAGCCATCAAGCTATTTGTCGAAGTTAATAGAAATACCGGTTTGTTATGACTCTGAATACGCGCTTGATTTAGCCGAACTTGCAAACTACTGCAACATATCAGAACAGCAGGTTATTACTGCTCACACTAGTAAAATTTATCTGGTGCATATGCTCGGTTTTTTACCCGGTTTTTTATATCTAGGCGGTTTGTCTTCTCAACTTTATTGTCCTAGAAAAAATACACCGGCGACAAGAATTCCAGCAGGTTCAGTGGCAATAGGCGGCGATCAAACGGGTATTTATCCAGTAGAAAGTCCCGGAGGCTGGCATATTATTGGAAGAACGCCTTTACCGATGTTTGACTCAACGAAAAATAACCCGGCGATTGCATCACCACTGGACGAAATTAAATTTATCGCCATTGGTCAATCGGAATTTCTAGAGTTGCAAAAACAATACAAAGAAGCAAACCGATGAGCATGCATTTTATCAAAGCTGGATTACAAACTAGCCTTCAAGATTTGGGCAGGCCGGGCTTAATGCATCTTGGAATTTCCAAAAGCGGAGCAATGGACAGTAACGCGATGAAATCGGCTAATTGGTTAGTCGATAAACCGCTTGATTCGGCAGTTATTGAAGTGGCGTTAATTGGACCAAAAATTCGATTTGAACAACCAATGAGCATTGCTGTTAGCGGTGCGAGTTTTGAACTGTATTTAAATGGATACCTTGTATTTAATGATGAAACAATTCAAGTTAAAATGGATGACATATTAGAATTTGATCGACTTCAACAAGGTGTACGAGCTTATATTGCATTTTCTGGTGAATTGCAATCGAAACCAATTTTAGGAAGCTATTCAACTCATTTAACTGCGAAATTTGGCAGTTTTAACAATCGACAATTTAACGATAATGACCATCTAAAAATATCCTCGACTCCGCCTTCACCTCACAAGAAAATGCTTGCAAAAAATGACGTTATTTATTCAGGAAAATATCTTTTAAGGTGCACTCGTTCAGTTGAGTCCGATCAGTTTAGCCAAGAACAAACTGAACAGTTTTATGCTCAGAGATTTCAAGTCACTCCTGAGTGCAATCGAATGGGAATTAAATTAAGCGGCAAATCATTAGAGTTTGAAAAAACACTAGAGATGACTTCTTGCGGATTAACCCAAGGCAGTATTCAAGTTCCACCTAATGGACAACCCATTATTTCTTCAGTAGATGGACAAACCATTGGAGGCTATCCCCGAATCGCCAATATCATTAGTGCCGATTTGCCATTATTGGGGCAATTGAAAGCGGGTGATCAGTTGAATTTTACTTTGGTGACTCAATCGAATGCTGAAAAGATGCTAGCAGAAGTTGAAGTATTTCGGAAAAGTCTGACGAGTTAACATAATTGCGACCGGGGAAACTACCGCAAAAAATAGTTTGACTGGAATGCGACATTAACCGCTAGTCAGGCAATTCTGGTTAAACATGACTCTCTAACTTCCCTTGTATTCCCATGAGATTGTCTGTATTGTAATAGTTTACTAATATTTGATAATTACTCTTGGATATCAATGTTTTGCCATGAATTTAGCCCCGTGGCAGTGGTTTCGTTAATATGGATATTTGAGATACCAACAGAGGTGATTCATATGAAAAAATTATTCAGATTGCTAGCTTTAACTTTAGTTTCAATTTCATTTCTTTCGACTAACGTTAGCGGCGTGGCTGAGCCGAATAACGTTGATAAAACAGCGTCAGAAAAAACACAAAATACAAAAAACTCTCAGAATAACGGTCTTGCTCAAGCAACCTATATATTGCAGGTTTCAAGTAATTTAGACTGCAAGAATTTAGATATAAGCCTCATTTCCGACAAATCAAATACACCACAATATCTGAAATTTACCTCGAGTGCCTATGCTGCAATAGATCTACCCCAGGGCAATTATTCTTTTGGTAGTGCAACATGTTCAAACGAAGACGGGAAACAGACATTCAACATATTGAGAGAAAAGATTATGCCACTCTCTCTCGCTGCTGGGAAAGTATATTATGGTGGTAGACTGATATTTAAAAAAGTCGAAAACGCTGATATCACTAGACAACCAAAAGTATTGGAAAATTGTACTCGAGTGATGAGCGCTGGGCGAGGTGAGTCGAGCAATGAATGTCGTGATGGTGTAGGTGTGGAAACATCAGCTCGGACTCAATATCAAATTAATGCATTTATACCTGAGGTGACCGATAAGGATATCGGAATTGTAAGATCAACGTTATCGATGTCTGAAGATCAATTTCGGTACCTGCCAATACAATATAAGAAAAACTAGACAATACCAGCCACTCCGGTGACAAAACACGGTTCTAGCTCATTTTAGAAGATACATCGGAGTCTGTTATATTGATTCAAGTTACTGCCCACAACTTGGGCAGTAATTAGTAATTATCTCATGGCTGTATTGAAATTCGCCTACCCTCTCAGCCTTTCCCATTTTAACAGCCTGCTCCGTTGCTTTAGAATTAATTTTCACCGGCTATAACGTAAATGATTCTGAATATTGCATTCGCTGTCATTTATAGTGTTCGGTTTCACCATATATTAGCAGAGCATCATTAAGCGACTAATATCCCAGACATTGACAGAAATTCTATGATTTGCATTTGACCACCTTTATTTTATTTTTTGTATTATTGGTTCATACTAGACTTACAGTTGATCGGTGAAAATAAACAGTGAATATAAAATGAAAACAGATATCGCAGAAACTGGACGCCTCCAGTCATTACTGTCAAAAGTTGGAAATAGTCTCGATCAGTTTGTAAAGTTCGAACACCCGGATGCTTTTCAAACCAAACAACAATGGTTAGAGGCTCTGGATATCTCGCTACCTCAAAAAGGTATTGGTCTGGATAAAGTTACCGAAGAATTAATAACATCAGTCATCCCAAATGGCTCTCCCGTTGGAAACCCGGGTTTTTCTTCCTTTATAACCACCGGAGCGACAACGGCATCGACCCTTGCGACAACAGCAGCTAGTATCGCTTCCCCTCAGCGATATTTGGGCACTGCTTTTAATTTTTTAGAAGAATTATCGCTGCAGTGGATGGCTGAAATGTTTGAAATTCCTCATATGAAAGGGGTTTATAGCAGCGGCGGCTCTGTGGCTAATTTGATTGCCCTTGGCGGTGCTCGCCAGCATGCCTTTGAAAAGGTCGGTTGTGATCCGGCGGCCAATGGTGTCGACCGCCCATCCAGCATTTATGCCAGTGCGGAATGTCACCATACCATCCAAAGGTCCGGCGGTGTGCTGGGAATTGGAAGACGAGCAATTAAACCTATTGCCTGTGATTCGAAAGGACGAATGAAAATAGATGCATTGCTTGCCGCAATAGAAAAAGACGAACGAGACGGTGTATTACCCATCGCAATAGTCGCTAACGCAGGCACCACTAATACCGGTGCAATTGATCCGCTATTAGAAATAGGCGAAATTACAAATGAGAAAGGAATCTGGTTCCACGTTGATGGCGCATACGGCTTGCCGGGGATTTTGGATGATCGGATTGCCTCTTTATATGATGGACTTAAATATGCCGATTCGGTGATCGTTGATCCACACAAGTGGTTGGGCGCATCGGTTGGCGTTGCGGCAACTTTTGTTCGTGATCGAAACTATTTACTTCGAGCCTTTACCCAAGAACCGGCTGATTATTTGGAAGGTTCAGCCAGTCAATCAGAAATAGAACAAACTGATACACCGTCATCGAAAATAGAACATTCATTGGACGATTTTGGTATTCCCTATTTTGATTATGGTGTTGAGTTAAGTGCTCCTTGTCGCGGTATTGTCGTTTGGGCAATGCTTAAAGAAATTGGCGTGCAAGGGATGCGAGAAAGAGTCATGCGCCACAATGATATGGCACATTTTATTTCTGATTTTGCTCACAACCATCCCAATCTGGAAGTGCTTAGCGAACCAACCCTTTCAATTTGCTGTTTTAGATATGTGGATAACAAAATTGACGATCTCGATCTATTTAATCAACGACTTCATCGACAACTGGTCAGAGAAAATAAATACATGCCTAGCACCACCAGGGTCGCTGGGAAATTAGCTATAAGACCATGTTATGTTGGCGCAAGGCATGAAATGTCTCAGGTGCAAGGACTTATTGATGCGGCTTTGAGAATTGGACATAAATTGGCGGCATAACCTACAAGAAACAAATATCAGATTGTCAATTTAGTCCTTCTTGGCACACTAACCTAATTTAAAACTCATGGTATAAACCACGCCTTTCTGCCTAACCGCTTTTTGATCAATAAATTTAATTTCGAATATCCATTTTCGGATGGTTTTTTTTGCTGCTCTAACAAATACTCGATTAGGTTCGGCTTCTATCACTTTTATATTTACTGCCCGACCATTTGGAAGTATGTCAAACTCCATTCTTACGTACCCTTCGGTTCCTTTATTTATTGCCTTTCTAGGATATCTCGGAGCGCTTATTGCACAAACAACAGGCTCATTTGATTTGTTAACATAATCGGGGTTCCCACAATTTCCCGTATCGATCAATCCCCTTGGATAACCTTCTGCGTAAATATTGCTTCCGAAAAAGCTTATAATTATCGATAATATTATTACTCTATTCTTACAATTCATAAATTACCTAAATTAAATTTGTATGCGGTTCTCAAGTCGTATTATTTGGCGTCGGTAAACGACAACTATTTATCCTTTCTCATTTGACATCGATACGAAAAATTCTTTTTCATAGATTAGCTTTTTTTCTAGATTATAAATTTCTAGTGTCCAAGTTGCTGATTCAGTAGTGCTTTCAAAGGATCTGAGCATCTGCCACTCCCCTTTCGGTGAACCATACAACAAGGAGCTTTGTTCGTAATGAATTCTGCCGTCTTTAGTTTTTCGAATCCATCGTACGACTACCGCCGTTTGGTTTTGATAGCTATCGATACCGGCAACGTCGACATCAAATGTAATACCGAATTTCAATTTTTTATTATCGACAATTAAAATGTCATTACTTGTCGAACGTAGAATATTTTCGTCGCTATCATTAAAACTATCACCTTCTACTAATTCGAAGGTACCAGCTTTTATGTTTTCTAGTTCTCCCGTTAAATCTGTCAATTCGAAAGTTTCTTGAACGAAATTTTTTATCTTCTGATATTCATCATCCGAAAGTTTTGCTTCTGCGATTATCCATGCAATGGTTTCTCTTATTCTAACTCTCGCCTGTCTTGTCGCCAATTTAGAACGCTTTTTATATTGAGAGATATCCATCAATTGCAAACAAAGGTCGAAATTCTTATAGCCATCTGGAGCAAGACAATAAAAACGGGCTAACCGTATGTTATTAAATGGAGAATCTTCCAAGGAGCGTGCCTTCTCCAAATTAATTTTTGCCTTTTCCCAATTTTTCTCGAGTTGCCCACCGTTCATGTATAAACGGCCCAACCTTGCGAATGCTTCGTCATAACCTAGTTTGGCAGCTTTCTCGTAGTACTTCACTGCAGTATTTAGGTTGGCTTTTACCATATCTCCGCGGTGATAATAACTTCCAACACTGAACGTCGAACGAGGATGCCCATACGCAGCAGCTTTTTTGTAAAACTGAAAAGCTTTTTCTGGACTTTCCTCGATTTTATAACTTTTGTCATAGCCATCAGCAATTTTTACAAAATCATTTGCAATTGCCTTTCGTCCTTCTTTATCCAGCGTCTTAGGATCGGGCATTTTTAAATGCAACGTTTTAATTAGAAAGTCGAATGTTCGAGCGGCCTCATGTTTATCCCCGAACCACGTACGGTGACCATGTCCGGCAAAAGGATAAAAAATAGTTTCTAAATCATGACCACTTTTTTTCAACAAATAGGCAAAACGATTAGTGTGTTCAAAGTCTGCCGTATCGTCCAATCTACCGCCTATCAGCAAAATTGGGGCCTTTAATTTTTTATACAAATAAACTGGAGAAATATCGACCATTTCATCTTTATATTCTCCAACCGTTCGGGCGATGCTTTCCAATTTTTCTTTTTCCAAACGTCGATTACTGGAATTAAAAAGTAGCGGGATATCGTAAATTCCGAAAGTACCAATCACGCATTCATATTTATTTGGATGCTTGATGGCTAGCATTGCTGCGGAATACCCACCATAACTGGCACCGATTGAACACATGTGCTTAAACTTGTGCATCTGAGTGACTTTACTAACAACTCTGCTAATGTCTTTTTCAATAAGTTTACCGAACTCTCCCACTCCTTCTTTTTGGAACGCTTTGCCAAACCCTGAAGACCCTCGGAAATTAATTCGCAATACCGCAAATCCCCGACTAGCGTAATATTGAACTGTCGCATTAAATTGATCTCTTTCTTGAACCCCAATGGGACCACCGTGCGGCATAACTAACAAAGTGGAATGATCGATACCTTTAGGTAGTGTTAGAAAGCTTTCCACAATAGTTCCGTCATCGGTTTTCACTGCTATCTTTTTTGAAGGCGCAAATGATTCTCCTTCCAGTGTTTGATAAGGAACTAATAGACGTGTCATTTGGTCTTTCTTCTGATCATATACAAAGAACTCACCCGGCTCTATCGAACCATTGACATACAATAAATTTAAATTAAGGTCCAGACTATTATCGGCGAAGACAAATTCTTGATTCGAAAAGGTTTTGGCTAATCGTTCAATTAAGGCTGATTTTCCCCTGTCGAAATAACGAGTTCGTTTCAGACCTTGCTGATAGTAGGTCACAGAATTGAGTACACCGTTCTTAAGATAAGATGCTCCAACCAAATCAAACCTAGGATGTTGAAATATGATCTTTCCTAATTTTTTATTCTTAATATCATATTCTCGGAGAACCACTTTATCCGTATCCTTATTAGACAACACTGCTAGTTTGTTCTGGCCGATAAGGCTGATCGGTTTCAACTGGTAATCTGTTTTTTCAATGGTAAATATTGATTTCCAGTCGCCGCCTTCTATAGATACGAATTTGATCGTTACCGTTTCATTTTTAGTATCTATTTCATTAGCGATAACGTTTTTATTAGCGCGGTCATAAAGATATAGATTTACGTTTTCAGAGTTGTTTTTTATTTCTCTTGCCTCAAGAAAATTATCTTTAATGAGCTCATTTATGTTTATTACGTATAAATCATAATGATTTGATGAATGACTACGCTTCTTAGAAAATAAAACTTTTCCTGGCTGGTCTGGCAATGTGCTTACCAGGTAACCTTTTGCTGATAATAGTTCTAATTTGAAAGTGTTATCTTTTGTCAGTTTTCCAAGTAGAATATAGCTCTTGCCCTCCCTCGAAACATCGAAAAAAATCGTCTGGTCATCTAGCCAATAATAATTATCGAGTCGATTGTCATTTCCAATAGAAAGCGACGTTAGAACCGTTTTTGACTTTAAATCGATTAAATCTAAGTATTTTCCTTTCTTACCGAGATAATATGAAGATATGAATTTTCCGTTGGGAGAAATTCTCACCATTCCGTAATTAGGATTAACGAATAATTTGTCGGAAGAAATGGGCTGCGCCGAACTCCAACTAAATATAAAAGATGAAAAGATAATAGCCAATAAAAATCTCATTTTATTCCCCTTTCAAATTTTCTAACAAAGCAAAAAAACGGTCCTCACCTGGGCCGCCATAAACAATTGCATTTTTCGCTAGAATTTTCGAATGATTTTCTTCTAAAAACTCTAAGGCTTCGGTCGAACGATTAACCAACTCTACTCGATATTGAACCAACCATCGATAGTAGTAGTTATACTCTGTACTATCCCACTCTAGGTGCCCCACATAACTAATTTTTCCGGGCTCTACCACAAAATCCCAGGTTAGCTCATCATCCAAATCGATGTTCCTAACACTACCTAATGAAATATGGTCGATGGTGTATTGACCAGCCTTGAGATCGATTAGTAAAAAATTCACTCCCTCCTTGATATCTTGGGAAGATAATTTTATTTTCTGTGGGCCAGAAATTTGAACCGATTTTAAATTGGTGTTGGTCTCAATCCCCAAAAGAACGAAACCTTTACCTTGTTCAAGTTCTTTTTGTTCACCGGATTGAAGAGTCGACACTTGCGTAGCACAGGCGTTGAGAAATACAGATAATATGAGGACAAAACACAGTCGCATTGGAAATTCCTTTTCTGAAATTTATTGTAGTTATTTTAATCTTTGACACTATATAGACATCTTAATGCCATCTCAATCAACATTTAGAATTTTGGTTGACAAATTTAGCCCAAAAAAAACGCCTCCATATTGGAAGCGCTTTTTGAATCTTTCTATTAAACGAACTTTCGTTCGAAAAAGATTAACGTTTAGAGATATCTTAACGTTTAGAGAATTGTGGTCTCTTACGTGCTTTATGTAGACCAACTTTCTTACGTTCTACAGCACGTGCGTCACGAGTTACGTAACCAGCAGCTCGAAGTGAAGGACGAAGTTCGTTGTCGAATTCCATCAATGCACGGGTAATGCCCAAACGAATTGCGCCAGCTTGACCTGTATCGCCACCACCTTTAACCGTTACGTATGCGTCAAACTTTTCATCGTTTTCCGTCAATTCTAACGGCTGACGAACAACCATTCTAGAAGTCTCACGACCAAAGTACTCGTCTAGCGGTTGTTGGTTAACAACGATGCTACCTTTACCTGGACGTAAAAAAACTCTAGCTGTAGAGCTCTTACGACGACCTGTTCCGTAATATTGTGTATCAGCCATATTCATTCACCAACTATATGTTTAATTCTTTAGGTTGCTGTGCCTGATGCGTATGCTCAGGTCCAACAAAGATCTTCAATTTACGTAAGCAATCACGTCCAAGCGGATTGCTAGGAATCATACCTTTAACTGCTTTTTGTAAGATTCGTTCTGGCGCTTTTTCACGTAGCTTACCAAGTGTCATACCTTTAATTCCACCAGGGAATTCAGTATGCCGGTAGTACATCTTGTCAGATTCTTTGTTGCCAGTTACGGCAATTTTTTCAGCGTTTACAACAACGATATAATCGCCAGTGTCAACGTGAGGCGTATATTCTGCTTTATGCTTGCCGCGTAATCGACGGGCAATTTCTGTTGCCAAACGGCCAAGTGTCTTACCGTCTGCGTCTACAACGAACCATTCGCGTTGTACGGACTCTGGTTTTGCACTAAAAGTTCTCATTCTTAACTCCCAACTGGGCTTAAATAATAAATCTGGGCTTAAATATCGCCGTCAATTCTTTCTTGCATTCAAAAAAGAGCGCGAATTTTACAGAAATGTCCTGCTTTTCACAACCTATTTTCGACAATTATCTTTAAATTTATTCAAATAATGAATTTGCCTCGGTAAAACTGACTTCATAACTACGAACAATTGTTTGTAAAGCGAAGAAACCAGCGTTCGACTCCCTAAATTAGGCTTATTGAGAGGAAATCCGAAGCGGGCGGCATTGTGCGCTATTTTGATCGAAAAAGCACCAATTTATTAAAGAAAAGACGAGAAATAATGCACAAGCTCAAAATATTCCGATAAATCGTAATAAATCCTTTATTTAGCGGCCAAACTCGGGTAAAAAGCGACTTAACAATCGTATTTTCTTGAACACGATTGGCGAATCAACGATTGATCATTATATTTAATCCACTTATCCAAGAATAGGAATTAACATGGCTACTGCTAAGAAACCAAAATTAATCAAAGACCGTTATACTAAGACCCAAATTATCGCTGAAATTTCAGAGTCGACTGAATTAACCAAAAAGCAAGTTGCGTCTGTCATTGATGAATTAGGTGATGTTATCGAACGCCACATTAAGAAACGAGCGTGTGGTGAGTTTGTTCTACCGGGCATGTTAAAAATTACCACAGTAAAGAAAAAGGCAACCAAAGCCAGAAAAGGGATCAACCCATTCACTGGCGAAGAAACCATGTTTAAGGCAAAGCCAGCGTCAACTCAAGTAAAAGTACGTCCATTGAAGAAATTGAAGGATATGGCAAAGTAATTTGTTGATTAATATTTGAACGAGCTGCGGCGAAACTAACACCGTTAGTAGCCGCCTCGTTCTTATTATCAAAAGTCCCTCTTCAATGGCTTAAAGTCTGATATATATCCACGTCGATGGTATTGACCGTATGATAAAGTAGGCCTTTTTCCGATAGATCGAAATGGAAGCTATCTGAAATTAGACTTCGTTTGGCTGGAATATTAAGCCCTTGTTTGACCATCAATTGATATTTCCCTTTCTCTCTTTTTTGCCAAACCCATTTATCTCCCAATTTCTTTAGATTAAACAGTCGACCGTCTATTAAATCTACATCTATCAATTCTTTATCCGTTACCTTTTTGTAATTGTTACTAAAAAAAAGTTCGCCAGTATCGTTAAGCCATAATATGTCATCAGTATTTTCAGTAAAGCGGACGAATTGCCAATCTTGCTTTTCCGCGGTCACTTGCCGTGTCGACAAATCATAGTAATTGACTCTCCAACGATTTTTGACTTTGATACTGTAGGAAATGATTTGATCGCTTTTCCAAGAAACGGCTCTAATTTCGACTTGTGGGATTTCAAGAACTTTGGCTTTTCCAGTTTTACGGTCGATCAGATGAATTTCATTGAGAGTCAGTGCCAGCAAGTTGTCGCCATTGTAGGACCATAGCAACTGAACGTAATGCCGGCTATCATTAAAATTGGTTACCTTCTGGGCCGTTTTATCATCCATACCAGTTAACCAAACCTCTTCGCTACCAGAACTCAAACCAATCCAAGCGATCTGATTATTGTGATGTGCAAAGGTTGCTAACCTATCATCAACGGAAGTATTGGCGACTAGGCGGCTCACATTCGTCTGAAAATCGTAATACAATGCATTTTGATTGGCGGCACCAGAAGCAAATAGATAGTCGATGCCGTTGATATGCCTTTTTGGCGATCGCACCAGTTGGCTACCTGAATAAATAGTCCGTTTGTCACCTCCTTTTAGGTCATAACTCACCAACTGATAAGCAGGGTGCTCTCCCATAAGGACCACTCGATCGCCGCTATGACTCCAAATGCCGCAACAAATATAGGCATCTTGTTTAAATAGCAATTTTAATTGGTCAGTTTTTAAATCGAGTGAATAAAAGCCTTCCCACTGTTGTTTATCCGGCGATGAGATCAAAAGCGTATCCGTTTTCGGATGAAGGTCAAATTGACTATTTCCTCCCAAATATAATTCAGGCTGAGCAAGTCGTCGTTTTTTACCTGTTTGCAAGTTTATTTCGAACAAACTATACGGAGTATGGCGACTTTCCGCCTCGGTATAGACCAACCGGTTATCATCATGGGTAAAAACAATTTTTCCTGCGCTGCCGGCGGGGCAGTTGTGGATTAATCGGGGCTCACCCAAGCTTATATTATTAAATTCTCGGATAAAATAGCGACACGATTTTGCAGTAGTGACTAAATAGGCTAACTGGCTACCATCGCTGTTCCACGAACCCGGCCCGACCCATGCTTGCTCTTCTTCACCATGAGAAACTTCTATCTGTTGTTGATCGACTAAAGATTTTATCCAAAGATGAATTTTTTTCTCACGTACTTCGATATAAGTTAAATACTTTCCATCGGGTGAAATTTGAGGTTGTGATTCTCGGCCAGCATCTCTGGTCAAAGCCTTAACTTGTAGAACGGGACCTAAAGGAGAATTCCCTATCAATACTGATGTTAAGACGAAACTAACAACGACTAAACTTATAATACCCATGACAGGAATAAGCCACTTTATTTTAATCAAGGTAATGCTTTCAACTTCGTCTGCCGACACAGAGCGAGCGTTCTTGTTTTCTTCTTTTACAGCGGACACGACCGCAATAAATTTGTAGCCTTTCTTAGGAAAAGTAGCGATAAATTGAGGCTTTTTAGCGTCATCGTCAAAGATTTTTCGCAGTTTGGTAATCAGTTTACTAACAGCATTATCAGTAATAATGCGCCCCGACCACACTTGCTCAATCAGTTGATCGCGACTAATAATTTGGTTGGTATTCCGACAAAAATAAGCCAATAGCTCAACCACCATCGGCTCTAGCTGGCGAGATTTTTCGCCAGAAATCAATGTCTGTTGTCGCTCACAAAAAATAAATTGTTCGATATGCCAGCGCATAGATTGACCATAACGAGGTTAGATCGGTGAAAAATAGCATGTTTTTAATAGATGGTCACCAAAAGTCACAACAATTCACTTCTTTATCACTACATCATATTCGATCAGCTTTAGCATGGCGGTTATTCAAAACATAGCCACCAAGGAAAATATTAGGATGATATCAATGCAAACGATTTTTAGACCGAATAACAAAACGAAGTACCTATCTTTTTTGCTACTTTTATTCACCTCATTTTTATGCCAATCTCAGGAAAAAATTTCGGACGCGGCAACTTATCAAACACCCAAAGCTTTATTAGCGGCTAACATAGAAAATAGACCAGATGTTCTAAACCTCATGCAATCGCCTGAACTAGCTAAACAATTATTGACCATCGCTAAAAAGATTGAGTTGAAAGCCGAGCCAACAATGTCTGATAGCGAAGAAATCGCTCTTAAGTCAATGTTAGGTTTGAGTGATCAAGTCTTGTCGTCTATCGACAGCAAAAATTACCCCTTAAATTTTGTTCACTATTCGATTCTAGCCGAATCACGAATAAAGAGTCTTTCTTCGCATAGCAATTTTGAGCAACTACTCAACAATCAGATAAAACTATTACTTTCCGACCTCTCGGGAGAGTCATTGCATAAAATCGGTTATACCCTAAGTTGGTCATTATCGAGAGGTCAAGATTATATGCGTGACCTTTTTACCTACTATAAGAAAAGCGAGACTCTGACACGAAAACAATCTCTAAATTTACTTGCTAATTATCAGTTGTATAAAGTTTATGAGCAGATCTTACCGATTGCATTGCCTCGTTTGAAAGTTGAGCAAAACAAGCGATACGAAATTCAAACAGACGTGCTGGTAAAAACGCCAGACGGTGCAACGATTTCTGCAATATTCGTCAGAAAACGCGGAGATACTAAAAAACGCCCGACTGCTTTTCAGTTTTCGATTTATGCTGATGAAGCGTGGCATATTAAAACTGCGATGCATGCGGCTTCCCATGGTTATGTGGGGGTTATTGCCAATACCCGTGGTAAAGGAAAAAGTCCTGATAAAATCATCCCTTGGGAACACGATGGTAAAGATGCGACCGCGGTAATTGACTGGATAGCAAAACAGCCTTGGAGCGACGGGCAAGTCGCCATGTACGGCGGTAGCTATTTAGGATTTACCCAATGGGCGGCTGCCAAATATATGCACCCAGCGCTCAAAACGATTGTGCCCTACTCCGCGGCGAATCCAATGACGGGTCTACCGATCCAGAATAATATTTTTCTGACCGGCAATTATCAATGGGCTTTTCACGTGACCAATAACAAAACAATGGATCATACAGTTTATGAAAACTGGCAACATTGGCAAAATACCTACGATGAATTGTTTGAAAGTGGTCGAGCATTTACCGATATCGATAAGATCGAAGGAACACCCAATCCTTGGTTCCAAAAATGGCTGAAACACCCAAGTTTTGATGGCTATTACCAAAAAATGCTGCCCTATCAACAAGATTATAAAAATATAAACATTCCGGTTTTAAGCATTACCGGATACTTTGATGGAGCTTCAATATCCGCAATCGATTTTTTGACTCGGCATTACCAATATAACAAGAATGCCAATCATAGCTTGCTAATTGGCCCCTATAGTCATGGAACGGCTCAAGGTATTCCACGTTCGCATCACGGCAATTACAAACTAGACCCTGTGGCTCTAGAAAAAGATACCGTTGAAGTTACCTTTCAGTGGTTTGATCATGTGTTATTTGATCGACCTAAGCCAAAATTAATCCAGGATAAAATCAATTACCAACTTATGGGTAGTAATACTTGGCAGCACAGTGCTTCTTATGCAGCTCTTAGTCAGCAAGCGGTCAGCTACCATCTTGGGGTAGAAAAGGATGGTGAGCAATATTATTCGCTAACCACTAAACGACAAAAAGGTTCAGACTTCATTAGCCAAACGGTGGATATGGCAGAAAGAAAAACGCGACGCAATGTCGCGCCCCACCAAATAATACAAAAATCTCTTAAGGAATCCAATGGATTAATATTCGCCACACAACCTTTTGCAAAAGCGCAACAACTTGCCGGTGCGATAACGGGTCATTTTGCAATTTCCATTAATAAGAAAGATGTGGATATCGGCTTCAATTTTTATGAAATTAACGCTAAAGGCGAAGTGTTTCACCTGAACAACCATATTAGTAGGGCAAGCTACGCAAAGGATATGGGCGAGCGGCAACTACTCACGCCGCACAAAAAAACAATCATACCAATCACCAATAGCCGCATGACCGCCAAATTAATTGAAAAAGGCAGTCGTCTGTTAATTGTTTTAAACGTTAACAAAAACCCTGCTGCGCAAGTCAACTTAGGTTCTGGAAAAGATGTAAGTAAGGAAACTATTGCAGATGCTGGAAAACCGCTCGAAATACGGTGGTATAGCGATAGCCAAATAAACATACCGATTAAGAACTGGCCTAAGTAATTAAAATAATCGGTTAGAATCGGCATTTGAAAATTCGAATGCCGATTGATTATTGGTTTTTATAGGTTGTTCTAAGCCAAATGCTCCAAGGCTAAATAATCATGAGATTGCATTTCCTGCAGTCGGCTCAAGGTTCTTTTAAACTCAAAAGCCAATCGAGAACCAATGTACAACTCTTCTAGCTCTACAGATGCAGTAATCATAAGGTTAACGTGTCGCTCATAAAATTCATCGACTAAGCTAATAAATCGTCGGGTTGCCGCGTCATCTTTGGCATCTAATTGCGGAATATCGCTTACCATAACGGTTTGAAAGCATCTTGAAATCTCAATGTAATCGTTTTGGCTTCTAGCGGTCTCGCAAATTTCTGAAAAAGAAAACCAAACCACACCTTCTGCACAACGAATCGTTTGTATTATTCGATGTTCGACCTCTATTGGTGAATTATCCGGCATTTCTTCCGTGGCCAAATGGTTAAAACTATTATTTAAGTTGGCGATTGCTTCCTCATCATGTGGGCAATGAAAAATATCTGCTTGCTCTAAGGTTCTTAGTCGATAATCGATCCCATTATCCAAATTGACTATTTGGCAATGTTTTTCTATTAACTTAATGGCGGGAATAAATCGCTCTCTTTGCAGACCATTCCAATAAAGTCTTTCGGGCGGAATATTAGAGGTAGCGACTAGACTGACTCCCCGCTGAAAAAGCGCTTCAAATAATCCGCCTAAAATCATTGCATCGGTAATGTCTTTGACAAAAAACTCATCGAAGCAGATGATACGAGTCTTGCTAGCTAGCTCGTCAGCAATTAAAAACAGCGGGTCTTGTCGGCCCTTATGTTCTATTAACTGCTCGTGAGTCTGATGCATAAAACGGTGGAAATGTAATCGCATCTTTTTATCAGTTGGCAACAGATCGTAAAACATATCCATTAAATAAGTTTTACCACGTCCAACGCCACCCCAAAAATAAAGACCTTTTAGAGGAGCTTTGTGAGAAGAAAATATTGAGGCAATTTGTACCAATAAACCTTGTTTTTTTTCAGCTTCGACCACCCGGTTATACAAATCGTCGAGCAACGCGACTGCACTTTGTTGACAGGGATCTTCACTGAAGTCACCTGTTTGTATATCTTGTTGATACCGTTGTTGAGGGGTTAGACTTGGCTTCATAAATTATTTAGATAAAACCCGTTAGCGTATTAGCTTCAGAGAATCCATTGTAAAGGCTTCAATAATTGAACGCAATTCTGTCAATTTTCCATGAAAAAAATGACTTGCACCAACCATTTCTTCAATGACTGCGGGTGGATTAAATTCGCTACCCCAAGATTTTACAGTATCGGAATTAACCAGCTCATCGTCCAACCCCTGTATGATTAACCACGGACATTTTGGCCTTTCAAAGCCAGTAAAAGGTATCCGATCAACCGGCGGCGCAATGCTAATTAACAAAGCGCAATTTAAGTTAATCCCTTGCAGTGCTGAGATTCGAGCACCAAAAGAGAAACCAGCTAAAATCAAAGGACGGTTGGGGTATTTGACCCTGATCCAATTGACTGCCGCCACTAGATCATCCTGTTCCCCATCGCCTTCGCCATAGGTCCCTGCACTTTCCCCTACCCCTCGAAAATTAAATCGAAGACTGGTTATTCCCAACCCTGCCAGCGTCCGAGAAGCTGTGTAAGTCACTTTATTAGACAATGCGCCGCCGTGCTGAGGATGGGGATGGCAGCATACCGCGACATAGTTTTTAGAATTAATTTGACTAGGGAGGTCTAGAACGGCCTCAAGAGTACCAACGGCTCCGGGAATGGTACATTTTTCTGTCTGTATTTTCATAGAGATTGGGTCGATCACTGGCGGCAACGGAAATTAGCCTGAACAATGACGGATGGCAAGGTAAAAATCAACCAACCACTCCATTTAAGGGTATCACTATTTTAAAAAATGTAGTCGTTGGTTTTGGATATACCCGTTATCATTCAAGATACAGGTTTCAGCAAGTCGTAAGACTGTTAACTATTTTGCGCTAGCCACCTTTAACCGTGGTCAATCCGAGAATGTGCCAGTCTTGCATACCGCCTCGGTACCATTTTATTTTATCTGCAGGGTAACCAAATTTAAGTAATGTCTTTATGTTTTTTGGCGATTGACCACACCACATACCATTACAGAACATCACTAAGGTCTTTGCGCCGCTGAAATCATAAAGATCTTCCTCCAATGAAACGCCAAATTGGTCCGTTAGTATTTCGGCAATAGAAAGCGCATTCCCGCCAGCGGTTAAAGATAACTTGGTCCATGGAATGTTAATGGAGCCGGGAATAGTACCTTTTTTGACCCAATTTGGAGTTCGCGAGTCGATCACTAATAGTGACTTGTCGCCATTACTGACTTTCACTAAATAGTCGATAATTTCTAGTTCACCAATGGTTTCTACACCGGAAGCAAGCTTGATGGGTCTAATACAAAAAGGGGGGCAGTCTCTTGAGGTAATCGAATAGTCCGCTGCTATGGTATTTTTATTATCTTGATTTCTTTTTATAACCACACTTTTACCCTGATGTTTTACGGTAACGCTGGCGATATCAGCCGTTATTTGAACATCCAATTTTTCTGCGGCATTCACGTTAAAACCGCAAAAAATCAGCACCAATAAAAAGCTTTTAGTCATTAATTTAGTCATTAATTTAGTCATTTGGTTCTCCTTTTGATTTTTCTAACAGCCACTATAACCTCTTGCGAGTAAGAAATAAAAGCAAACGATCCTCGTCTATTGCGCTAGATCATCATTTCTCAAGTTTTGTTAAAGAATATGGAGAAGGAGGATCTTGCTATATTTATTGCTGATAGTTTTGCAAAAAATCGCCGAGAGAATAAATCGCGTTGCTTAAATCTTCTGCATGGGGCAAAAAGACCAAACGAAAATGATCCGGTTTAGACCAGTTGAACCCTCTTCCATGAACCAACAACACCTGCTTTTGTTTTAAGAAATCAAGTACGAATTGTTCGTCATTGGTGATATTAAAACGCTGGCAATCAATTTTAGGAAATAAATACAAGGCTCCACCGGGCTTTGTACAACTGAGCCCCGATATGTCATTAATCAATTGATAACTTAACTCCATTTGAATATTTAAACGACCATTGGGCTCAACCAGTTGATTGATACTTTGAAATCCACCCAATGCCGTTTGAATGGCATATTGCATCGGCACGTTGCAACATAGTCGCATCGACGACAACATGTCCAGTCCTTGTACATAATCTTTCGCTTGCTGAGTCGGACCTGATAACAACATCCAACCCACTCTAAAACCAGCAACGCGGTAATTTTTTGAAAGTCCGCTAAAAGTCACACAAAAAACATCATCGCACAGCGACGCAATTGGAATATGCACCGCTTCGCCGTAAAGTATTTTATCGTAAATCTCGTCACTAAAAATAATCAACTGGTGCTCTCTCGCCAATTGAATGATCGACTCAAGTATTTCTTGGGGATAAACTGCGCCGGTAGGATTATTGGGATTAATTAACACGATAGCCCGAGTTTTATCGGTTATTTTTTTCCTCATGTCGTCAATATCGGGCAACCAATCGGACGACTCATCGCAAAGGTAATGGACAGGCGTTCCAGAAGAAAGCTTCACCGCGCCGGTCCAAAGCGGATAATCGGGGCAAGGGATCAACACTTGGTCGTTTGAATTGAGTAACGCCTGCATTGACATCATGATTAACTCACTAACACCATTGCCAAGATAAATGTCGTCGACACCGATATTTTCGATGCCTAAAGTTTGATAATACTGATGGACAGCAACTTTCGCCGAGTAAATGCCGTTTGAGTCAGAATAGCCTTGTGCCGTTGGAAGATTATGAATGACATCTTTTAAAATATCGTCCGGCGCATCGAACCCGAAAGGTGCGGGATTGCCAATATTGAGTTTTAATATTTTATGCCCTTCGTCCTCTAGCCGTTTAGCTTCTTCGAGAACAGGACCTCGAATATCGTAACAAATCCCGTGAAGTTTAGAGGAGCGATTGATGGGTTTCATTGATTAATGATATTCGTTGCTAGTTGATAGCTCTAAAGATTAGACCCAACACCCGCCTTTTGGCCAATACTTTTGAGTGATAAAGTCTGATGAGATAAAACTTCAGCCGATTAAAATGTAAAAATTAACCTGATTTCGATTTTTTGGGCAAACCGCAGCTATTTTTGATTCTTACAAAGCGGTTTTGGGCCGATTGGCATATTGGAATATTCCACCTTTTGATTCGACCAAACGCTTAATTTGAGATTTATATTTTTTATTACCAATATACAATATCTTGACCGATTGCGTAAAAACCCCTTTAAATTCCTTAAACGAATCAACAACAGCTCGGTAAGTTTCTTCGGACGAATATCCTGAAATAGCAATATTGCCACCACTTATGCTTGCGCTATCAAGTGCTTCGATTAAACTTAACTGAATACTATTGTTAATTTTTAGATTTTCAGCTGGATTTGAAGCGGTATTGTTCAACCGCGCGATTTTTCCGTAATTTGACGTATCGACATAAATCACTTTATCGCCCAGTCGTTTTTTCGATAAATCCCATCGATCGGATAGGTTATCATCGAGATAACCCGATCCTTGTTGTTTTTCTATTGCACTACAACTAAAAAGCAATAGTGCTATCATTGGGAAAAGTATTAATTTTGTGATATTCACAACTGTGACCTATTTTTTCTAGCGATTATATTAAACGGCAATGATCTTTTTGTGCCTACCATCGGTAAATTTCAATATTTTTTGGTGTGCAAGAAACATTGCACACCCTACCTCGTTACTCGGCATCTTCTGGTGCTTCGAGCCGAAATTCCATGGTATACACTAGATTCTTTTGTCCACCATCGGTTTTAAATGTCCACTGATAAATAGCTCTCATCGCATCTCGTTCAAAAACCTGTTTCGGTTCGGCATCGACAAATTCCACTTCGTAGGGGTGTCCATTGCTATCAATATTAAAGCGAAACTTTACCCAACCTTCTATCCCTTCCATCGCGGCTTTTCTTGGATATCGGGGTTGAATAATTGACAAGGGTATGGCGCCCGAATCACTGACTTGCTCTTTTTCTGCCATCACTACGCCACTGGTTAACCAAATTGAACTCGCTGCAAAAACTGCGGCGAACCATGTGTGCCATTTTTTTGATTTAATATTTTTTAACATTTTTACTCTCTCCTTTATTAATGATTGATATTTCCACTGACTAATCATTCGATTCTGTTTTAAACCTACAACTGACTCCAGTAATGTCGTGGCATAGAAGTTTCGGCCATTTGAGTCGAAATGTTGCATCACTCCAAAATCATAGGACATTTCTTGGTCAGCTTCGCAATATTTGTCGGCCCAATAGAAAATGGGATTAAACCAAAACAGACTTTTGACAAAAACTCTTAAGAAATTAAATTGATGATCATGTCGACCTAGATGATAAAGTTCGTGACGCAAAATCATTTCTCGATGCTGTTGCGATAATTCAACGAAGTCATCTGGTAGTATTAAATGAGTCCTAAATAGGCCAAAAATAGCCGGTAAATCGATCAATGAACTGCTTACTATGCACGTGGGACGTTGTTTGTTTTGCCCGTTATTTTGAATGAGTATATTTTTGACTTGGCGTGCTATTGGAGGACTATTCATCGACTGCAAGCTATTCAATAAACGGCGATAGCGAAATAAGAAAATCGATAAACTAACGCTAACGCCACCTAGCCAAACCGATAAAAGCCAACTCGTGAGTTGATTTTGCAGATCGTTTTGTTGATTAGTTAAATCCAGTGATAGCGAATTAGCACCTAAAAAGAAGGTCATCACCCCATCGGTAGAAGTTACTTCAACAAAATTATTGGGTAACACAAGATAAATGGGCAGCATCAGCCATAAACCGTAGGCAATATTGGCGCTGGACCATCTCAAAATTAGTGGACGAAGCGCGATAATTAGTAGTAATAGCGCAGAAATACCGACGCTCTTTAAAATGAGCCATTCAAACAGATAATCGATCATTGTCCGTTTTCCTTTTCCGAGTTTTCCATCGAACTAATCAGCTCCTTTAACTCGCTAATATCTTTGGCGGTTAATTTTTCTTGCTTTGCAAAGGAGGCCACTAACGAAGTAACACTGCCATTGAAAACCCGCTTCAAAAAATTATCGGCCGCCCCTTCGACATAATCAGCTTGATTGAGTATTGGAAAGTAATGATATTCCCGCCCGTTCTTTTTGTAATCAACCGCCTTTTTCTGAAGCAATCGATTGAGTAAGGTTTTAACTGTTTTATCGTGCCAGCCGAGTCCTTGATCAACTTGCTGAATAATTTGCTTAGCGGACATTGGTTCTATTTTTGTCGCTCCCGACCAAAGCACATCCATTAGGATTTTTTCAGAATTGCTTATTTGCATTGTTAATCCTCTTTAAAGTTGATTACAGACGTAATCTTAGGCTAAGTATTACACTTGTAATCAACGAGTGCAAGCAATAAATTTAGATTCTTTGAATATTTGGGAGTTTGACTAAAAATTATTCGACTAGACTTAGCTGAGTAAGATATAGTATTAACTAATCCAGTTTGTATTAAATGTTGAAGGGAATATTATGGAAATATTGTCAGCCATCGCTATTATTGCTGCAGCTACAGCGGGTTTTCTATTTGGTAAAAAACATTCTTCTAATGAAGAAGAAAAAAATCGTTTGGAGCAACAACTCAAAGAAAAATCTGCGGAGCTTGAAGCATTTCATTCCAAGGTTAATACCCACTTTGAAAAAACTGCCGAATTATTCAATCATGTTTCTGATAGTTATCAGTCGCTTTATGATCATATGGCAAAAAGTTCTACCCAGCTTTGCGCTAGCCAAACCTTTCAGGTTTTACCAAAATCGACAGAAACGCTTGAAGAAACGGAAGCCAACCCTGTATTAAAACAAAGCGCTAAAGACGGTGAACTATTTGATGCCGATCACTTATACAACGCGCACGACTATCGAAATAAAGACGCGGAAGAAACCGTCGAAGAATTACCAGTCGACGATAATAAAGTAGTTGAAATTGCCAGTGCAAAAGAAGACTCTGATGCGCAAGCGCTCGACTATGCTATTAAGGCCAAAGGTGTGGTCAATCATAATAGCTTAGATGTCGAAGGTGTTAAAAATTCATAATTGGCTTACTTGTTTATCACTGTCTCAAAATTGCGATCGTCAATCATTCACATAATCACAACTACTGAAGCTTAATCTATGAAGCGTTTAACTAACTTATTATTCGTCATCAAATTCCTCCTCTTAGGTGGATTGCTTGGATTGGCGATTTTGTTTTTTTTACCGAAAAGCCCGTTGTCATTTAATTGGCAAGAGGCAAAAAATGCTTGGCATTTCTATCAGCAAAACAGCCTAAAGCAACCGTCGGTAAGCAGTCTGTCATCGACACCCTTTTCTTATGAACAAGCCGTCAGTATTGCTGGTCCTTCCGTGGTAAGCGTTAAAGCGTATCGTCAGGGCCGTGCACGACCAGCAACCGATGGCCATAAAGGCGATATGCTGGTGGATATTTCTGTCGCTGTCGGTTCAGGTGTCGTCTTTGATAACATTGGTCATATTGTCACTAATTATCACGTGATTGCTGGCAGCGTTAAAGTTGACGTTGGTTTTGCCAATGGCCGCCGAAAGTATGCACAAATCGTCGGATTTGATCGATTCAATGATATTGCGGTGTTAAAGGTTGATATTGATACCCCTCAGGCGGCGGTGCTTGGACAATCGAGCGAAGCTAAAACCGGTGATTTAATTATGGCTATTGGCACGCCTTTTGGCAAATTCAAAAACTCGGTGACTTTAGGTATTATCAGCGGCATCGAACACGGCCCTTTGGAACCCAGAATTCAAACAGATGCATCAATTAACTACGGTAACTCTGGCGGTGCGTTGATCAACGCCCGCGGAGAAGTCATTGGAATTAGTAGCAACAAATTTAGCATCAAAAATAAAGGCGAATTAGGCATCAATTTTGGAATTCCCATCGACGTAGTAAAGGAAAGCTTTGAGCAAATATTAACAAAGGGCATTGTGACAAGAAATTGGCTAGGCGTCCGTCTCAATCAGCTTAATCTTGAAGGACGTCGTCATTTTGGAACGGGGTTATTAGTCAGTAATATTGAAAAAGGCAGCCCAGGCGAAGAAGCGGGATTGCAACCAGAAGATTTATTAGTCAAGTTTGACGGCGAGGCCGTTGAAAAGATTATTCATTTTCGGAAACTATTTATTGCTGTTCCGGTTGGAAAAGAAGTCGAAATCGAGATTCTAAGAAATAAGAAACCGCTAAAGTTAACCCTTAAATTACGAGAAAAAACGTAAAATAAAATCGTTGGAGCAAAAGTGACATTCGCATGAACCTAAATCAGGATGATTCCAAAATTCGTCGATAAAAGCTGTCGATAATGTTCATTGATAAGGGTCACTTGCCATTTTTACTCAGCAACCAAAAAACCATATGCGATGAGTATCTAAAGTAATTTTCTAAAATAATTTCGCCGCATATTTTTTCAGTTAATAAGGTTACACCTTGGCGCTAAGACACTCGTTTGATATTCGCGCCCATAATCTGAAGCTTTTCTTCAATACATTCGTAGCCGCGATCAATATGGTAAATACGATCGACCACTGTTTTACCATTTGCCACTAAACCAGCAATAACCAAACTAGCAGAGGCTCTTAGATCGGTTGCCATGACTTGCGCCCCATTTAAAGTATCTACGCCGGTACAAATCGCATTGTTGCCTTCAATTTGAATATCGGCCCCCATTCGCTGCAATTCGCTAACGTGCATAAATCGGTTTTCGAAAATTGTTTCGGTAATTACCCCAGTGCCTTCAGCAATAACATTGAGTGCGGTAAATTGCGCCTGCATATCTGTAGGAAATCCGGGGTAAGGGGCGGTTTTAACATTCACAGCCTTGGGACGACGGCCTTCCATGTCTAGTTCAATCCAGTCTTCGCCAGTGGTTATCTTGGCACCAGACTCTTTGAGTTTAAGTAAAACCGACTCAAGAATATCGGGGTTAGTTTCGCGGACTTTAACTCTGCCACCTGTCACTGCTGCGGCGACTAGATAAGTACCCGTCTCTATTCTGTCGGGCAATACTTCATGATGGGCGCCAATTAATTTGTCGACCCCTTCAATAGTGATAACGTCAGTTCCCGCTCCCGATATTTTAGCGCCCATTGCGATTAAATAATTTGCCACATCAACCACTTCTGGTTCTCGAGCGGCATTTTCCAAAATCGTGGTACCTTCTGCGAGTGTCGCGGCCATTAATAGGTTTTCCGTTGCTCCCACGCTCACAATATCCATGCAAATGCGAGCACCTTTTAGACCGTCTTTCGCTCGAGCTCGAACATAACCATCGGTCACATCAATTTCTGCTCCCATCGCTTCCATCCCTTTAATATGCAGGTCGACCGGACGCGAGCCGATAGCACAACCGCCCGGGAGTGAAACGTCAGCTTCACCGAATCGGGTTAATAAGGGGCCTAAAACGAGAATAGAAGCTCGCATAGTTTTGACTAAATCGTAAGGCGCCTCAAAGGTGGTGATGGTGCTGGTATCAATTTCGACGGTCATATTTTCGCCAAGCGTCATTGAATTTCCCATTACTCCTAACAATTCTAACGTAGTAGTCACGTCATTTAGGTGTGGCACGTTACCAATAGTTGTCGGTCCTTCAGCCAGCAAAGTTGCCATTAAAATGGGCAACGCCGCATTTTTCGCGCCGGAAATACGAATGCTACCGTCCAACCGATTGCCGCCAGTAATTTGTAGTTTATCCACAGAGTGTGCTCCAGTTTTCGAGAGATTAACGATTAGCCGATTCATCCGGTGTTAATGTTTTGAGTGAAAGCGCATGTAATTCACCGCTGGATATTTTGTCTTGTACTGTGGCGTACACCATTTGTTGCCTAGCCACAGGTCGTTTACCTTCGAATTCGCTTGAAACAATTATCGCTTCAAAATGGTTGCCGTCACCAGCTATATCAATCGATTGGCACGCCAAACCTTGTTCGATCATCTGTTTGATCTCTATTTCTGTCATTGCAGGGTCTCAATTTTGGGTTAACTTCTATTCCAGATGGAGCCTGCAGCTAGCCTGAGCCGGCTATTTGCGGGTAATTTCGCCATATTCGTGGGTACAACGAGCTATTCTGGATATATTAAGTCGCACATTGTACCTGAAACTAATCAAACTAAGAATAGAGGCCTTAAATTTTCAAATAGTGCTTTTAACCCGAATCCCTATATAGAATTCACGGATATAGCACCATCTCATGATTCCTCAGCACTTCAAGAAAATACCCGCTTAACCAATGGGTGAAGCTAAGATTTTCTCAAAGCACAGCGAAACCATGGGGCAACACTCTATCTCGCGATTCTACATAGGGATTTGGGTATAAAATACTAGATTAAATTAACGGCTTACTTTATTGCCATTTGATCCGTATAATATCCGGCTAATTTTGGGCTTAATAACGCTACCCTTCCAGACAAAAGGTAGCAGCAATCAATAAAAATAATGAACAATGCTGTCTATAACTCGATGTCTTCAATTAATGGCTTGATACATTTTTTTTCTTGCTACTCGACTCATTAGACACCATTATATTAGAACAGCTTAATATTCATTTTATTAAGCACTAACTTTTCAGCTTTTTACTTTGGAAGCCTCGGAGAATCAAGTAGTTATATGCTTTTGTACTTTGCAATGGTAATTTGTGGTATTTCATTACTCGTGTGGAGTGCTGATCGATTTACCGACGGTGCCGCCGCGATCGCACGAAATTTGGGTATCTCACCGCTAATTGTTGGATTGACGATTGTCGCCATGGGCTCTTCCGCACCCGAAGTTATCGTCGCGATTAATTCTGCGCTAAACGGCAATCCCGGTTTGGCAATGGGCAATGCCATTGGCTCTAACATTGCCAATATTGCGATGGTTCTTGGTGTCGCGGCCTTAGTAACCCCTCTGAAAATACAATCCGAAACGCTCAAACGTGAAATTCCAATCTTATTTGCTTTTATGCTGTTGGCATTTCTTTTATTGTTGGATTTAGAACTATCGTTTGTCGATGGCAGTATATTAATCTTCGCCTTGGCGGGTTATTTGATTTGGCTGACTAAAGCCGCAGCAAAAACACGCAACAAGCCTGATTTAATGCTGAAAGAAATTGTTGAAGAACTTCCTGATCAAATGCCTAATGGTAAAGCGATATTTTGGGTCATTCTAGGCTTAATTTTATTGCAAATTAGTTCAAATTTACTGGTATTGGGCGCCACCAATATCGCCCATATTTACCATGTTAGCGACTTTGTTATTGGCATTACCATTATCGCTGTCGGTACTAGTTTGCCCGAACTCGCCGCATCGGTAACGGGTGTTTTGAAAGGCGAGCATGAGCTTGCAATAGGTAACGTGATTGGTTCTAACATTTTTAACCTACTCGCGGTACTAGGTATTCCTGGCCTCATCAATGGTGTAGTGATTAAAGCTGAAATTTTACAACTCGACTATGCGTTTATGTTTGGTCTTACGGTCGCAGTATCCATTATGGCTTGGGGACGCAAAGGAAAGCCCGGCGAGATCACTCGCCTTGAGGGTGCCATTTTGTTGAGTTGTTTTATCGGCTATCAAGCCTACCAGCTGATCCTCAATACTTAGTAGCTTCACGCAATACAAATCACTCAATCGGAATAACTCAAAGACAATCAATGCATTGTGATTAAATTCTGATAAACTACAAGCTATTGATCTATTAACTCTTATATCGAGCAATACCCAAATACAATATGGTTAATCACCCCACTCAGTATAACTTTATCTCTCTCGGTCAAGCCGTTGTTCGGACTGAGCACCAAGCCATTACCGCCTTAGTTGATAAAATAAATCACCATTTTGCCCATGCCTGTGAATTACTTTTGGCCTGCGAAGGCCGTATTGTCGTCATTGGAATGGGAAAATCTGGGCATATCGGCAATAAAATAGCCGCAACCTTAGCCAGTACTGGTAGTCCTGCCTTTTTTGTCCATCCTGGAGAAGCCAGCCACGGCGACTTGGGCATGATAACCGACAAAGATGTTGTGATCGCGCTATCTAATTCAGGCGAAACCAGTGAAATCACCAGTCTACTTCCGGTGATCAAACGGTTGTCCGTACCGTTAATTAGTATGACCGGTAATGCAAACTCCTCTTTAGCAACTTTTGCGGATGTGAATCTCGATACCAGCGTAGAAAAAGAAGCCTGCCCGATGAACCTTGCGCCGACCGCATCAACCACTGCAGCGCTAGTCATGGGTGATGCATTGGCAATCGCGCTTTTAGAAGCAAGAGGCTTTACCGAAAATGATTTCGCATTATCCCACCCTGGTGGAAGCCTTGGCCGTCGACTACTTTTAAAAGTGGAAGACGTGATGCATAAAGGATCACAAATACCAGTCGTCAGTCAGCAAACTAGTGTCACAGATGCTTTGCTAGAAATGACCGATAAACGATTAGGAATGACCTGTGTTATTGATGAAGACAAAGCACTTTGCGGTATTTTCACCGATGGTGATTTGAGACGGACTCTGGCCGCCGGTATCGATTTAAACGCGACTCAAATAAAATCCGTAATGACTGTCAGTGGCAAAACTATCGATAAGGACAAACTAGCGGCAGAAGCCCTACAAATTATGGAACAAAACGCAATTGGTGGATTAGTCATTGTGGATAACAATAACCATCCAATAGGCGCCTTAAATATGTACGATCTATTAAAAGCGGGTGTTGTTTAGTGTTTTCATCCTCGTCGAAAAATCCACCCAGTTATTCTGCAAAATTGCTGCAACGTGCCGCTCAAATAAAACTACTCATTTGTGATGTGGACGGTGTACTTAGCGATGGCAAAGTTTATTATTCTAATCAGGGAGAAGAGTTAAAAAACTTCAATATAAAAGATGGTTTAGGAATAAAGCAGCTTCTCAATAACGGCGTGCAAGTTGCGATCATTACTGGAAGAGAATCTGCAATTGTTGAAAAGCGAGCCTCAGAGTTAGGCATTCAATTTATCTATCAAGGTAAAAAGGATAAACAGCAAGCCTACCTTACTATCATAGAACAACTAAAAATAGAAAAAAAACAAGTCGCCCACGTCGGTGATGATTTACCAGATTTGCCGCTAATGATTCAGTCCGGCCTAGGAATATGTGTCGCCGATGGCCACAACTTCGTTAAACAAAATGCCGACTGGATAACCAGTAGCAATGGTGGCCAAGGGGCAGTAAGAGAAATTTCTGATCTCATTCTTAGTGCCCAAAATAAACTTGACGCCATCCATCAGCAGTTTTTACATTCATGAATCGGATTAAACTCAATCGATTGTTAATTGCGATAATCGCCTTTGCGATGCTCTATTTGGTCTTCCAACCTGAAAAAATCGAACAACCAATCCAAGTAAAAACGAAAATACCCGACACGGATTATTTTATGGAAGGCGTATTAATTCACAAATTCGACGCCAGCGGAAAACAGATCAATACTCTGTTAGCCGATCGAATGGAACATTCTTCACTACATGATATTTCGATTCTCGATAAGCCGGTAATCACTTTTGCCAATAGCCGTGGTGGTCAATGGAAACTATATTCAAATAGTGGTGAACTCCTCAATGACAACACCGTGATCCGCTTGAAAGAGGAAGTTAGCATTCAGGAACATAATATTAAAAACGCAGTCCAAACTAAAATTACCACTAAAGATCTCACCATCGATTTGTTAAACAAAAATGCCTTAACTGAAGAAAAAGTATTGATCGAAAATAAGTATTATCGAACTCAAAGTTTTGGTCTAGAAATGCTTTTTGACCAAGAAGTCATATTATTGAAAAATAAAGTCTCGACAGAGATTTACCAATAAAATAAAGAACTATTCACTATGATAAAACCGAATATAACATCTCACTTGTTGCTGATTTTATCGGCATTGACAACCACACCTTGTGTCGCCAGCGAGATTGAGACTAGCACCACCGAAGAGCAGGATTTTATTAAACTTAGCCAGAGTATTGGCCTAAAAAGTGACCATTCTCGTTTAGATGGAAAAACGGGAATTTTTGAACATTGTGGAAACGCGACTTTGACTCAACCTAATCTAACCCTATCCGCAGATTGTTTAACCGGAAAAAGAAACCAAAACGGCAAATACGAATTTATTATCGCAAAAGGTAAGCCTGCGGTTCTGACGCAAAATAATCCGATAAAACAAGAAAGCCTGTTAGTAAAAGCCGGAATTATCGAATACAAAGTACCAGTACAGCAATTTTTAATTATCGAAAATGCAAGCTTGAAATTAACCGGAGCAAATAAAGATAGTTTTGAGATCGCCGCCAATAAAATACAACTCGATAACCGCATAGAAACTAATCGTGATATTGTTGCCTCAGGTAGCCCGGTTGAAATTCAATTAATTAAAGCGGGTGAGACCGAACTGAAAGCAAAATCGAAAAAGTTGCATTTTAATACCGGCACTTCGAAATTGAATTTATCCAAAAATGTCACTGCAACTTTAGGCCTCGGGCAAATTACTGCTGGTAATTTTAGGTACAATACCGAAACCAAAGTATCAAGTTTCGAGAAATCCGAAGGTGATCAAGTAGAAATAATCCAAACTAAGAAGCAGCAATAATGACGACTTTATCAGCAAGAAATTTGGCCAAAATTTATTCAAAAAGAAAAGTCGTCTCTGACGTTTCTTTCGAAGTCAGTGCTGGAGAAATTGTTGGACTTTTGGGTCCGAATGGAGCGGGTAAAACAACCTCTTTTTATATGGTTGTAGGACTAGTTCAGGCAGATGATGGCGAAGTATTTTTCGGCGACCAAGACATTACCTTAAGTGCGATGCATGAAAGAGCAAAAATGGGAGTTGGTTATCTTCCGCAGGAAGCTTCTGTGTTTAGAAAGATGACCGTCGAAGACAACCTATTGGCCATTTTGGAACTTAATACAGAGCTTAATAAAGAACAACAAAAAGAAAAAATGATGGCTTTGTTGGAAGAATTCCAAATCACCCACATTCAAAAAAGTTTAGGCATGAGTTTGTCGGGCGGTGAGCGAAGACGGGTCGAAATAGCAAGAGCATTAGCTAATGAGCCGAAATTTATTCTATTAGACGAACCTTTCGCAGGCGTTGATCCAATATCGGTCGGAGAAATTAAAGAGATCATTACTCACTTGAAAGACAGAGGATTAGGCGTTTTGATTACTGACCATAATGTTAGAGAAACTTTAGATGTTTGCGAGCGAGCTTATATTGTTGAGTCGGGCCATATATTAGCTAAAGGCAGCCCAGAAGAAATACTAAAAAATCCCGATGTACGCAAAGTCTATTTGGGTGAGAACTTCAGAATTTAAACCCATTAAACCTTTGAAGTCAAACGTTTTCCTTGCTATTTTCTGTAATAAATTATTATCGCTTTTTATGCTTGAATTGTCTCTCGGCAATCTCCATACTAGAGTCATAGGAAAGAAAAAGGCGACGTAAAGCAGGTCATAAGCCCATCAATATTTAGACATAAAAATTCTTAAACGAAAACCTTTTTTTTGAATAAAAGCACTCGATAAAACGAATTAACTGCTATAGTCAATAGTGAAAGAGGCAAAAACTAATGGCACAAAAAGTATAAGGCTCTCCTCTGGAATCAAAACTGAATGAAACAATCCTTACAGCTTAAAATCAGCCAATCTCTAACCATGACGCCGCAGTTGCAGCAAGCGATTAAGCTGTTACAACTGTCTAGCTTGGATTTAGAAGCTGAAATACAAGATGTGATTGAATCTAATCCGCTACTTGAAATCGAATCTTCCACTGAACAAGCAGATAAAACCGACAAGAATACTTCTTCAAATGACAGTAATGACGAAATAATCGTTACCGCAAAAGAAGATAAAGATACCATCGAAGCCGTTAACAATGACAAAATCGAATCTGAAATGGCGTCGGATACTCAATGGGAAGATTGGGGATATGTATCCCAAGGTAACCCTTCGAAATCTGACGACAATGGCAGCTTTGAATTTCAAGGAGAAACTAGCGAAAGTTTGAGAGACCAATTATTTTGGCAGATAAGTATGACCACTCTCTCAGAAACCGACAGAACCATTGCTATGGTATTAATCGACTCCATTGATGATTCGGGTTTTATGAGAGCAGATATCAATGAATTAGTCGACGTATTAAATCAATCACCGGAAGAAAAATCTAATGCCTCCGAAACATCGGGTGATGACAGCAGTATTCAACTAGATGAAGTGGAAGCGGTTCTTCATTTGATACAGAGCTTCGAGCCAGCCGGTATCGGTGCTAGAAATTTGCAGGAATGCCTATTAATCCAGTTGGATCGACTCGACCAACAGTGTGATTTCTACGATGTTGCTTTGAAAGTAATCGCCAGCGAATTCGAATATTTGGCAAATAGAAATTACCGACAAATAATGAAAAACTTAAGTTTAACTGAATTTGAACTAAAGAATGCCATCGACCTAATTCAAACGCTCGAGCCAAGGCCAGGTAATCAACTGACCCAAAATAGTGCGCAATACATCAAACCCGATGTTTACGTTAGTAAAAATAAACACGGGCAATGGGTAGTCGAGTTAAATGGCGACAGCACTCCAAAGCTTCGTATTAACAAAGATTACGCAGGCTTAATTAAACGTGCAGACAATAGTGCGGATAATCAGTTTTTAAAAAATAATTTTCAGGATGCTAAATGGTTTATAAAAAGTCTTCAGAGTAGAAATGATACTTTGTTAAAGGTTTCTAAATCGATTGTCGAAAAACAAGTTGGTTTTTTAGAATACGGTGAAGAAGCGATGAAACCATTGGTTTTGCACGATATTGCTGAGGAAGTTGAAATGCATGAGTCAACCATTTCTCGGGTTACCACCCAAAAATTTATGCACACTCCCAAAGGTATTTTCGAATTAAAATATTTCTTTTCTAGCCACGTGGGTACGGCCTCTGGGGGCGAATGTTCTTCCACAGCCATTCGTGCGGTTATTAAAAAACTTGTCGCGGCGGAAAATCAAGGTAAACCACTTAGCGACAGTAAAATTGCAACCTTGCTGAAAGACCAAGGGATCAAGGTTGCCAGACGAACGGTAGCCAAATACCGAGAAAGCATGGCGATCCCTCCGTCAAACGAACGAAAAGCCCTTATGTAAGTCATAAGAGTAATCACCTTTTCCATCAACAAAAGAAGGAAGTGTACTATGCAAATCAACCTTACTGGTCATCATCTTGATTTAACCGATGCGTTACGCGACTACGTTAACGATAAGTTTCAGCGGCTCGAGAGACATTTCGATCACATTAACAATGTGCACGTGATTTTAGAAGTCGATAAAGTTCGGCAAAAGGCCGAAGCAAAGCTCAACGTAAACGGCGGAGAAATATTTGCAACCAGTGAAGAACAAGTTATGTATGCCGCTATCGACTCACTCGTCGATAAGTTGGACCGCCAAGTCATTAAACATAAGGAGAAAATGATCAGGCACTAAATCTTGCCTAGCGACATCCGAGAATATTGATGGACCGGGCAACCCCGCCAGCCCATCAATATTCTATCCTTTCCAATTCGCCCCTTTTACTTGCCCTTTTCAAATTAGTCAAATTGACCGAATCCATTTTAGTTTGGAAAACCTGTGGTGCAAACTTTAACCAACTTTAGACCACGCTGGAAAATTCTAGTCTATACTCCCTTTACTAGCCTGCTCCAAATCATGGGTTCCAGATCGCGGGTTTCAGATTGCGCTGGGTCGAATTTAGCGCAAAAGATCATATTTAGAGTGCGTAAGAAAATAGTTATGTTAAGATCACAAAACGACATCCTGTTGATTTCCAAAATTAGTGCCCATCAATGAATATCAGCCAAATATTATCGCCGTCTGCGACTTTAGTATGCGATCGAATTTCCAGTAAGAAAAAGGTTTTGGAAAAAGTCAGTGATATAATGGCTGAATCCATAGGAACCAGCGCCAAATGCATCTTTGAGAGCTTATTGTGCCGAGAAAAGCTCGGTACCACAGCTCTCGGCGAGGGAGTTGCGATCCCTCACGGAAGAGTCGCCAGTTGCGAGCAAGTAACCGCCGTTTTTATTTTGTTAGAAAGTCCGGTGAATTACGATGCACCTGATGGCAAACCGGTCGATATTATATTCGCCATAATGGTTCCTGAAGAAGCCCATCATGAGCATTTACGCCATCTCGCTCAAATAGCAGAAATTTTGTCCAACAATAAAATCGTATCGCAAATAAGGCATGCACATTCTAGTGAAGCGTTGTATGAGATATTAGAGGATGCCGCCACACGGGCTGACTAATAGGGGAATGATTCAATGAAACGGATATTTGTAAGTGGTCGTTCTGGCTCCGGTAAAACCGTCGCATTGAGGGCGCTCGAAGATCAAGGTTTTTATTGTGTTGACAACATTCCGGTCAAACTTATTCCCGAATTAATTTCCCAAACGGAAGATCAGTATCCAGAACTTGCTATTGGAATTGATGCACGAAACATCCCCGCCGAAGCAGAAGCTGAAGAATTCGAAGAAATCATGGAAATTCTGCAGCGAAAAGGCAAAGAGTTTCACGTGGTATTTATTGACGCTTCCGACCCCACATTATTAAAGCGCTTTAGTGAAACTAGGCGACGACACCCGCTAACAGCAGAAGGTTTGTCCCTTTCAGAAGCAATTTCGGAAGAGAAAAAACGCCTAGAACCTATTTCAAGACACGCTCAATTAGTCATTGATACCACCTCAAAAACACCGCATGAATTATGCGAAACGATCGTTAAACGTGTTATTGGAGAAAAAGAAACCCAACTGAGTTTATTATTCGAATCTTTTGGCTTTAAAAACGGTGCACCTACCGACGCTGATTTCGTATTTGACGCTCGCTGCCTGCCTAACCCGTACTGGGAAGTTGAATTAAGAAAATTTAATGGTCGAGACAGAGAAATAATCAATTACTTAGAAGAACTGCCTTACGTACAAGAATACTTTTGGCAACTTAAAACATTTTTGCACACTTGGATCCCACGTTTTGAAGAAGGCAATCGCAACTATTTAACGGTCGCGATTGGTTGTACCGGTGGGCAACACCGCTCCGTCTTTATGGTTGAAAAGCTGGCTAAAAACTTTGCTATCGATTATCAAGATACTCAAATAAGGCACCGAGAGCTTCGGCCAAAATCAAAATGAGCGGTTGTTCAAAAATAATTCGCCTTAACTGTGTCGTTCCAAATACCAAGGGACTGCACGCTAGAGCTGCAGCACAAATCGTCACTTTGGCCAGCCAATACCCTTGTGATATAACCCTCGCTCACAAAGAAAAATCAGTTCCTAGTTTAAGTTTAATCAAATTGTTAACACTGGACGCACCCCAAGGTTCAACCATCGTTATTCAAGCGACTGGTGAACAAGCCAAAGATGCCGCAATGGCAATGGAAAGGTTAATCAATGATGGGTTTGGCGAATAATTTCCTATTTAGCCGCCGATGTTTGAGCTTACAATTCAACCGAATAACGATCGCTTCTAGGTAAATAATAATGATTTTTATCAAAAGATATCACCACGCTTTCCGCCCGACCAATTAACTCGCTTCTCGGTACTAAACCAATCACTCGCGAATCTGCACTATTGTCCCGATTGTCTCCCATAACCCACAAGTAATCTTCTGGTACTTCAACTGCTGGAAATGACGATAACTGTGAAAAAACGCCTAAACGAACTCTGACGAAATGTTCACGCAAAATATGGCTCTCGTTTTCTAAAGATTCTTGATAATAACCGGCAATTTGTCGGTCATTTAAGAATCTGTCGAATTCCGAGGGATATTGTACCGATTGAATCTTCAATGGCTGTCCGTTAATAAAAAGCTGATTGTTTTTCATTTCAACTAGATCGCCCGGAACGCCAATAACGCGCTTAATTAAACGATTATCTGAAGCTTTAGAATCGAAAACCACCACATCGCCCCTTTGAGGCTCAGCCCTTCGAGACAAGTTAATGCTACTAAATGGAACTTTAACGTCATAAGCCAATTTATTAACGTATACCCGGTCGCCAATCAATATGGACGGCTGCATTGATCCCGTTGGTACATGATACCAATCGGCTATTGCACTTCTAAAAAATAACATCAAAAATAAGAAAACAATGAATCCTTTGTTTTCACTCCAAAATTTTGTTACACGGCTCATTGATGACTCACTTAATTAGAAAGATCGATACCCGCTTAGTCCCAAGCAAATAGTTTTTATTACAAAAATATCTGAAAGCTTCTGTAAAGTACCTGTAACGCACCTGTAACGAGACAGTTTAATATCCTTGTTCCTGTTTAACCGTATCCATTAACCAATCTATAAATGCCTTTATTTTTGGTCTTTGAGCAGATTCTATTGGACAGACAACATCGTAGCTCAAATCACTTTCCATCATAAGTTCGAATGGTTGTATTAGCCGCCCAGCGCTCACTTCCGCCTGAGAAAGGACCGTGTGGCCCATTGCGATGCCCTGACCAAAAATAGCCGCCTGCTGCACCATACTCGTATGACTAAATACTGGTCCATGACTTAAATCGATGCCCTTCACCCCGGCAAGTTTTAGCCATCTTTGCCAATCAAGGGTACTAAAATCATGCAGTAAATTATGCTGCATTAGGTCTTCAGGTTTATTCAGCGGCAGTTCGCCTTCTAATAACGCCGGCGAACATAACGGCGTTAATCGCTCATTCAACAAAGTTACACTGTGCAATCCCGGATAATTTCCGGTTTCATAATAAATAGCAATATCAATATCTTCACGCAAAAAATCCACAGTTTCATCACTTGCCTTTAATCTCACCTCAATTTCCGGATAACTTTTATTAAATTTTGAAAGACGAGGAACTAACCAGGCTGTGGCAAAAGTTGGTACTACACTGACAGTTAATGGTCCGCCCGCAACTTGAAATTTTATTTGCTCAGTCGCTGAAGTGAGCGATTCGAAAATATCGCGGATTTTTGGCCAATAGTTCTGGCCTTCGTCGGTAAGTAACAACTTACGGTTACGCCTAATAAACAAAGGCAATCCAAGAAATTCTTCGAGAGATTTTATTTGATGACTTATGGCCGCCTGTGTGACGAATAGTTCGTCGGCCGCTCGGGTAAAACTCAAATGTCGCCCAGCGGCCTCGAAGGCACGTAAACTTTTTAATGGAGGAACTCGTCTAGCCACTTTGATTTAGAACCTTATTGCTTGATAGCACAATTAATCGCATTAGTTTTTCTAATGGTTTGCATTATAAATGATCGTTTGAAGAGTCGCAAATAAAGCGTATAGTGCATCCCATATTCAGTTGCAAAGCATTTTATGTTCGCAGGTTTATAGGTTCATTGAACGGTAGATTGATTTACCGGCCATGGATTTGAGGTTTAATTCGCTAGCGCTTTTTAGCTTCACCGTACCGGAGTGTACAACTTAATGAATCAGTCGGTTTTATCTGATTGTTTCATTAAGCGGATCATGTGGATCCTTTTTTTGAGTGTTATTTTTTTTCTGTCCTAACAGATTTTATTAGTAAGGGCCGTGATTTCCTACCCCTTTTGGTCCAAATGAATCACGCCATTATTGCTAATCAAGCCTACTTTTAAGTAGGCTTTTTTTTGCCTAAAATTTCCTTGATTGATTTATACCCGTCAACAAAGAAGATGGCTGTTTCTAACCTTGATGAATCCTGCATCTTCATTGATAACAGGTATAGTTAGACCAAAATCCGATTTTGACCGATAATTAGGCTAATAGTTAGCCAAAGTAACCCATTGGAGGCAATTTGAAAAATTCCCAGAGACAACTTTGTAACTCAGTGGTCATGGTACGTCCCCATGATTTCGGATTTAACGAACAAACAGGCCTCGACAACGAATTTCAACATCGTCCTAGCAAGGTAGAACAAACTAGCCTCCGCAAAACAGTTTTTGATGAATTTGATAATAGCATTGCTCAATTAGAGTCAGTGGGAATCGAGGTATTGGTATTGGAAAAGCAACATTCAGAAAAGCGATTACCCGACGCCATTTTTCCCAATAACTGGTTTTCCACCCGAGAAAATGGTGAATTGATTATTTATCCAATGAAAACTCAAAATCGTCAAGACGAAGTTCAAATTCCTCAGCTCTGCGACTTGCTTGAAAATGCCCACTATAATATAAGCCAAGTGAGTGATTTAAGAGAGCAATTATCTACAGACAAAGTGTTAGAAGGCACCGGCTCACTAATTTTTCATCATCCTTCTCATCGAGTATTTGCCGCAATTTCTGAGAGATGTCAAAAACAGCCTTTAGCAGAATATTGTGATAAATATCACTATCAATCGATCGATTTCGAAACAGCTAGCTCAAATAACAGTCCGATTTATCACAGCAATGTATTAATGTCCTGTGGTGAAAATTTCGCCGTGTTATGTGATCAGGTTGTGACAGGTAAAAATCGGAAGGTATTGCTCAATGGACTCTTAGAGTGTGTAGACGATTTAATTATTATTAGTGAAGATCAAATGAGTTCAAACTTTTGCGGTAATATCTTGCAATTAAAAGATGCTAATCAACAACCGGTTATTGCCATGTCTAAATCCGCCTACGATGGTTTTAGTTTGCAACAAAAAAAGCGATTGGAAAATCATGGTAGCCTCGCGATTTGTGAGATCCCAACCATTGAACGCATAGGTGGTGGTAGTACTCGTTGTATGTTAGCTGAAAATTTTCTCAACAAAAACTAACACAAAGAGCCGTTTCTTAACGCAGCTCAGAAGTAACAATGCCATATCCCAGTCGGCAATTTTTATTTCGGTTTCTAACTAACACGCTGCCTTCTATGCACTTCCATCGAAGCTGCGATTCTTTAATAAACGGCTCTAGTACGATTGTTTGGTTTGATAATGGCCAGTCGCCATCGGCTAAAACCAAGGTAACAATCCTCTCATTCACAATTTTTGTAACAGTGATTGGCAAAATATTGCCTGAATCAGCCACAAAATTGACAATAAATTCGCTGCTTGAAGGGATTAAAGCACCCTTTTGAGTAAATTGCGCTTCAAGCTCATTCGAGCCTTGAGAGAATTTTTGCAAAGTCTGCTCAAAAAGTCGCAGCGAATTGTATTCTGGGTCAGACTGAACAGCGTAGAATATTCCTGCGGAAATAACACCCAACAGGGTTAAAAATACAATGAGGTTTCTCGCCATTTGTTAGCTTCCACTTTATCAAATCGATCCAATTATGGATTTATATCGAGTATAGTTCAATTCCATATTTCTGACCAAAATTAAAGATAAACTGATATTTAGCAACTACACTTATACAGGTAATTAATAAAAAAACGGTAATAATCAATAACCTATGTCTTTACCCGCATTAGATGGATATAAAATCAACCAACAGATCGCCGCCGGTGGTATGGCGAAAATATATGATGCGATCCAAATTTCATTGAACCGACCGGTTGCTATAAAATTTCTAAGCCGTACCTTGTTAGATCATCATGAAGCGCTTTCCTTATTTGAAAGAGAGTCGCTGATAATTGCACAACTGAATCATCCTAATATTGTACAGGTGATCGACAAAGGTATTTCTAACGATTCCCAACCTTATTTTGTGATGGAAAAGATAAACGGCATCGACTTATCAGAACTGATCAGTGGTGCCGAATTGCCCTTTAACAAGAAGATCGATATTGCCATTCAAACTTGCAAAGGACTTTCCTATGCACACAAGAATAACGTCATTCATCGAGATATAAAACCAGCAAATATTATTATCGATCAACACGGCAATGCGAAAATATTGGATTTTGGGATTGCATTGGCTGATAACGACCGTACCAGTAAAACACAAACTTCAACGGTCGTTGGAACACTTGGTTATATTGCTCCTGAACAAGAAAATGATTACACCCACGCGACCATCGCCAGTGATATCTATTCTTTCGGTATGTTATTGAAGAACCTTTTCGGACAAAATGTTGATGGTGGTGAACAGCTAAAAGAGCAACTTAAACGATTGCCGAAAGCATTACTCGATATCGTCAATCAGTGCACAGATCAAGAACCTTCTAAACGATTTGCAACCTTAACAGAAGTTAGAGATCTATTATTAAGAGTGTCTCAAGGGAGCCATTTAACCAAAAATAAACAAGAGCAAGCGCAACAAGACACTAAAGATTTGAGCAGCCAGTTCAATCTGTTGGACGTTTTATGCAAATCACAACAAAAACGGGTTTACCTTTTCCAAAAGAAAAGCAATCAACAGTTAATTATTATTAAACGCCAACTTTCGGATACCAAAGGGCTAAAACAAGCAAAGATCCTTTCGAGCTTAAAACATCCCAATATCGTGCAAGTGTATGCGGCGGCAAAAAGTAACGGTAATTTTATTTTAATTACCGAATACATGCCTGGCGGTAGTTTGGCCAATCAACTTCTTCAGGACATGAATGAGCAGGACTTCTTAACTCAAGCGTGTCAAATATGTTCGGCAATCCATTTTGCCCATCAAAATAATATCCAACACAGTAATTTGTCTCCTGAAAATATCCTTTTTGACAATAAACAAAATGTTAAAATTACTGACTTTGGTCAAACGCGAGAAAATATTGGTGCAGAAAATACCCTAGATAAATACCATCCGCCAGGCAAACAAGCTCTTAGCGAGCAATACGATATCTATTGTATGGGCGCCATCTTCCACCACATGCTTTATGCTGTACCAGCGGGAGAGCCACATCCTAATAGCCAACGAAAATTATCCTTCAGATTGCAAAAATTAATCGATAATATGCTAGCCATCGATCCAATTAATCGCCCCACTACTGCTCAACAAGTCTTAGTTGAGTTACAGCGTATCGCTAGAAGTGGAAACAACAAAAACCATAAAACAGGCATATCGAAACAGCCTTATGAAAAAAAGGCTAAAGTGAAGAAAAAAAGGGGCAAAAGAAAAAGTAAAACAAAAAATAATCAATCCAAAGGTCTGATCATTGCGTTAACCATTAGTATTTTATTGATTGTCGTTTTATTAGTTAGAGATTTTCTCTAGAGCCAGCCTTGGCTAAAGGCTAACGCTGTAGCTCCGGCTAGAATAACAATTCCAATAATCAATTTTAGAGGGAAAGAGCTGGAATTTTGGGGGGTGAAATAATTTTTTGGCGTCTCACCAACCGATTGAAATTTAAGTTCGGTACCACCAACAGTAATATTATCGCCATCTTGCAACACGGCTCTAATTTGCATTTTTCCATTGACCAGTAATCCGTCTGATGCGCCATTGTTGACAATCTCCCAACCGAGGTCAATCTCATTGAGGTGTACGTGGCGTGCTGATACACTTTTCTCACTTGTCGAAATATGATGTCCTAACATTTTGCTGAGATGATTCTTCTTTTGTACGATCTCATAAACTTTTCCAGTCGATGTTTTATCGATATCGTGCAAAAAAATCTTTTCGCTTGCTAGCACTGAAGCCGTTTGGCTTTTGGTGGTTCGCTTTTTGATTTTGTTGATGACATCCTTTTTTTCTCGGACAATGGTTCTCGGTTTGTTTGCTTCTTCAACCTCTGGGCCCACAACGGTAAACGAAAATTCATCCAACCGAAGTACATCGTTATTTCTTAACTCGCAGGTTTTAATTTTTTCATCATTGACAAATGTACCATTTGAAGAATTCGCATCTTCGACGAAGAGTTTTTCTTTTTTAATGATCAATTTAGTGTGAGTACGAGAAATAAAGCTAAGCGGCACCATAATATCGGCAGCTTCATCACGGCCAATGGTAAACGCATGATTGACCTGAAAAATTTGACCGACTAGCGGTGCCGAATTTGCTTTTAGCATCCATGGAGAAATGATCGGTCTTATCACGGTTTTACTTGCCGCAACAGGTTCTGGAGCACGACTTCTCTGACGTAGCGGATCAACAATTTCAAGCTCTGCCGAACCTATCCGAATCACGTCCCACGCCGCTAGTTTATGTTTTTTTACTACTGGAATATCATTAACGAATATACTTTTGTTTTCTGAGAGATTGGTCAGATTAATATCGTCTTGATCGACCACTATTTCGCAATGAATGGCATCGACCTGATTTTCTTCGATGACAATATCACATTTTGAGTCACTGCCTAATTTAATCGAAGAATCGACCAACCACATGGCAGGTTTACGGTGATCTTTAAATTGAATTTTCAGCATTGAAGCGATGCTTCCCTTTTATAATTTTGATCCCAGATGCATAAAATGCCAGAGTAGCCCGCACTTCACGGACTAAGCTAGGTGTTAACCCTATAATAACGGCTAACTCGTCAGAAGAAAAACCCTATTTAATCTATATTTCAAAAATACCTTAAAATGACGAGATTCCAATCCGACGGTATTTCTGCTTTGGATGAAAGATTTTCTTATCAATCCGCCAACGAAACTGAAATCCTAAATCATTCCTGCAACTTGCTGCAGAATCTGCCCACAAAACCAGGCCATATAGGTGCCTAGCGCATAACCTAAAACGGCTAAAAGCACGCCGACTGGAGCTAGTGAAGGATGAAAAGCCGAAGCAACCACTGGCGCAGAAGCCGCCCCACCCACATTGGCTTGACTGCCAACCGCCATATAAAAAACTGGTGCTTTTATTAGCTTTGCGACCAATAGCATCAAACTGGCATGTACCAACATCCAAATACCGCCAATGACAAATAACCAAGGACTCCTAAATATTGCCGATATATCCATATGAAGACCAATAGCAGCGACTAAAATATAGATAAAAACGGAACCTACCTTAGAGGCTCCAACTGATTCGAATCGCCTTAATCGGGTGGTCGAAAAATAGAGTCCGATAGTGGTTACTGTCACTATCAACCAAAAGAATTTGCTAGTCAAAGAGTATTCTTTCGCCGCAGGCCAATGCTCGTTTATAAAAGGCGCCACTAAATCCGCCACTAAATGCCCGAATGCTGTAGCGCCGAATGCGATGGCGATTATCAACATCAGATCGGTTAGCTCTGGATTCTTCGCATTTTCTCGATTAAATTTTTCAACTGTGTTTTTCAATTCTTCTATTGCTGATGTATCTGCCCCTGTCTTAGCATCAATCTCCTTCGCCCGACCGGCCATATACAGCAAAACAGCCATCCATAAATTCGCCACTATCACATCAACCGCGATCATGCTTGAGAACAGATCGCCTGAAACTTCATAAATTTCCTTCATGGCCGTTTGGTTGGCACCGCCGCCAATCCAACTACCCGCAACGGTGGTCATTCCTCGCCAAACATCGCCTGCGACAACGTCTGGGTTAATAAAGGACATCACCAATAATGCGATTGGACCGCCAATGACAATACCTACGGTGCCGGTTAAGAACATAATTAGCGCTTTGGGTCCTAATGCCTTTATTTTCTTAAAGTCGATACTTAAAGTCAGCAATACCAGACTGGCCGGCAATAAAAATCGAGACGCAACATAATAAAGATCGGCACCGATAGCTGCAATTTTTTCATCGGATGGATCGTCGACCGCACGGCATTGATCCAAAACGGTCTGCCCTGCATCCACTGTACCGCTAAGAATATCTGTGCAAGCATAGTCGAAAGGTATGATATGAAAAGTATGTAGCAAAGACGGTAAAAAATAACAGAGCAATAACGCCGGAACGACTTTATAAAAACGCTTAAAATTCTTATTATCGCTACTGTGAGAATAAAAAACGAAACCTAAGATCAGTGCTAACATACCAAATGCAATGGCGCTATTTGAAACTAGGTAGGTGATAGGTTCAGGCATTTATTTCCCTTATTATTATAAATTATTGCTTAGCGGACAAACATCAATGTCTCACTAAAACTTGCCAATCCAAGGAATTCATATATACCCTGCATCTTGAATGATAACGGGTATAGGCTGGCAAGCAAGATCAAAGTAGGGAATAAAAATACAGTAATATTCAATTTGACTCAATAAAAAATTCTTCCTTATCAACTTTCATTGAATAAATGGCAAATTAATTATCTTGTTCCGGTATTTCAACAGGATTTATCGCTGTCTTCTTCGAACGTCCCGATTTTCTGAGCGCTTCTCTCAACACGTATTCGATTTGCGCGTTCAAGCTACGCAATTCGTCGCCAGCCCAGCCTTGCATAGCATTAAGGACTTCTTCGTTGATTCTCAAGGGGTATGCTTTTTTAGCCACAATAGACTCCTAAATAACCACTATCTCCAATTGATGTCGCTTCTTTTAAACAAAAAGATTCCCCTCTTCTTTCACAAGAAAGGAATTGAAGGCAACCATTAAGACTAATACAAACTACCCGCATTAACCACTGGAGAGGCCGCTTCGTCGCTGCACAAAACCACCAATAAATTACTCACCATGGCGGCTTTTCTCTCGCTATCAAGCTCGACAATATCTCGTTCAGCTAATTGCTCAAGCGCCATCCCCACCATGCCAACAGCGCCTTCCACAATGGTCTTTCTGGCGGCAATAATAGCCATCGCTTGTTGACGTCTTAGCATCGCACTGGCAATCTCTGGTGCGTAAGCTAAATGGCTGATTCTTGACTCAATGACTCTGACACCAGCCTTTTTTAATCGATCTTGTACTTCATCGCGAAGTGCTGTTGATATTTCCTTTGGATGACTGCGAAGCGAAATATCCTCTTCATGATTGTCGTAAGCATAACTAGCCGCCAAATTCCTTAGTGCGGCTTCGCTTTGTATCGAAACAAAGCCTTTTAAATGATCCACTTGGAAGATTGCCTCCGCAGTGTCAACCACTTCCCAAACTACAACCGCTGCAATTTCAATTGGGTTTCCGTTTTTATCATTGACCTTTAATTTGCTGCTCTCAAAGTTTCTAATCCGAAGCGAAATAGTATGTTTTCCATAAAACGGGTTAGCCCATCGCAGTCCGGTATTTTTAACCGTTCCAACGTATTTACCAAAAAGCTGCAAAACCTTTGCTTCATTGGGGTTTACCATAAAAAAGCCAAACCAACAGACAAATACCACCAATGCGGCCAAAAGCGGGATAATCGCCAGTGCCCCTGCGGATTTACCGACGGTAAGAGTGGTCAATATCAACGCAATTTGCACCACAAATAATACCAATAAGGTTATTATTCCGTTCGGCGCCTTTATTTCTTTTTCGATGTACATAATATTACTCTCCTTTCCTGAGACTGAACTCATTTTAATACATTAACACATATTTAAGATATCATTTTGATATCACACTTGCAAACAAAAGATCGTGATAACTGTAATGGGATGTAAAATAAAGTCATTAAGTCTCTGATTGATATGATAATGTTATGTACCCATTCTACTTGAAGATGCAGGATTCAGAGCTAAACTAGGAATCTTGAACAAGGCGTAAGCTGCAGGAAATGGCTAGCCCTTTTCAAGGCTTACAACGCAGTGCAAGGTTTCTAGTTTAGCTCCCGCAGGGCGAGCCATGAAGCTACCATCTTCTTTGTTGCCTACATGGATGTAGGTAAGGGGCGTGAGCAGGAGCGGAAGCTTTGCAATAACTTGGATTAGAATGACTAATCCGGCGTCATTGCGCCTCAAATATGGCAGTTTCATGACTCGATGAAACCTGCATCTTCAAGTAGAATGGGTATTTACCCACAGCATTACTATTTTCCGATATTAATTAAATGAATAGCACGATCGCCTTAGTTTCACAGTTTACGCCCGAAGAAGAGCGCCGATGGCTCACGGCGTTAAACGCCCGAATGTCAGATTTTAATCTATTACCTTTTTCTAAAATTTCTCCAGATGAGTTACTTAAACTTCGGGTTGCTATTGTCGCCAATCCCAGTGAACGACAAATTTCACAATTAACTAGTCTCAAATGGGTACAAAGTTTATGGGCAGGCGTCGAACAACTTGTCGAACAATTAGAAGATCGCCAAATCAAAATTGTTCCAATGAACGACCCAAATCTTGCAAATGATATGGCAAACTCGGTGTTACTTTGGTGTCTACATTTACAACAAAACACGCCTATTTATCAAAGACAGCAATCCCAAATGATTTGGCAACCACATTCCAATAAGGCTGTTAAAGAAACGCGTATCGGAATATTAGGGCTAGGTAAATTGGGTCAACATTCGGCAATTCGTTTAAAAGAACAGGGGTTTAAAGTCTCTGGATGGAGTCGATCAGCAAAGAATATTCAAGGTGTTCATTGCTATTTTGGAAATGATCGTTTAGAAGAATTCATAAGCAATACCGATATTTTAGTTTCTCTTTTGCCATTAACCAAAGAAACGGAAAACCTGCTCGATACTCAAAGGCTAAGCTGGTTGCCAGTAGGTTCATCGGTGATCAATTTTTCTCGTGGTGCGATTTTGGATGAAGCCGCATTAATTTCGGCATTAGATAAAAACTCAATTAGCCATGCGGTGTTAGACGTTTTTAGAAAAGAGCCACTTCCTGCCAGTCACGCACTATGGCGCCATTCTCAAGTGACAATTCTTCCACATATTGCCGCCGCAACCAATATCAACAGCGCCTCCAAGATTGCAGCGAATAACATTATCGAATATTTTCAGAATGACACCATTCCAGCCAGCGTTAACTTTCAAAAAGGTTATTAATGCTATTTTAGAGTAAAGCGATAGCGGAAATAAAAGAAGTTAAACCGGCGAATAAAATCAGCACTAGGTAGGTAAAAATAATGGTGAGCGTTTTTGGTATCACTAACCAATAGGTTTGTTTATAAACGACCTTTTGAGCTTTGGCCAAGTAAATAGGAATGAGGATAGCTAAAGCAGACCACCATGCATTCTGCAGTGCTAAAGCATAAATTATCAATACAGCACCCATTAACCAAGTTTGAAAATGCAACGAAAAAATAAGATGATCGAAATAAAGAATTCGCTTAAAAAAATAAAGTAGTTTGAGAACTACTGCAAATAGCGGCAAAAACAAAATTAACACGTTTGGCAAAATACTTTCTAGACTATTGAACATTCGATCAATTGTAACTTGCGAATTAGTTTTTTTTAGTAGCTCTATCTTGTCTTCAAAATACGGGTCAAACCATTCACCAATTAGGGTATCTTTTTGCCCTGAGTCAAACATTACTAAAGTGAAATTCGAGCGACCTTCAATAGGTTTCTCGTGTCCGAGTAATACATTTCCAATATAGACATTGTCTTCACTGACATCTGGGGAAGGAATTTGAAAAACGAAAAAGAATAACAAACTCATAACCAAATAAAGGCGAACTGGCGGTAATACAGAAGCCCTTTTGCCATCGAGAAATTGCGCGCTTAAAACGCCCGGTTTGAATAACAACGTTATTAGGCTTTTTAAAACTTTGGAATCCAGTGCGAAAATATCGTCAGCAAATTCCGAAGTCACTCTCCAAATGGGCCCACGGCGACTTTTAGCCGATTGTCCACAATTCGCACAATATTGACCGGTCAAATCGGCATCACAGTTCGCACATAAATTATCTGGCATACAACACAAATCCCGTTTTTATATTGATCACTTTTTTGACGGTTGAAGAACGCCTCACAAGTCTTCGGTTGAAAATTTAAACCCCTAATCAATATCAGTTTCAATCATTGGTTTATCCGACCTGCAAGCGCGAAAAATACTTCCTAGAAACAAATGCCTCGCACTCATGTCCTACAAAACGGGAATAATAGCATAGTTGCTTCGTTAGCTGTTTGCTATACTAACCCTATTTCTCGCATGCCTAACCTGCGGGCACCTCACCAAAGGACAATATTATGGGATTTTTTGACAAACTACGCGGCGAATTCATCGATATCATCGAATGGACCGACGATAGTAGAGATACCATGGTCTATCGTTTTGAACGCCATGATAATGAAATAAAAATGGGCGCAAAACTCATTGTCCGAGAATCGCAGGTGGCCGTTTTTATCAATAAAGGTAAAATAGCCGATATTTTCGAGCCTGGCGACTACACTCTCGAAACCGACAACTTGCCATTATTATCTACCCTGCAAGGTTGGAAACACGGTTTCCACAGTCCCTTTAAAGCTGAAGTTTATTTTGTTAACAGTCGACGTTTTACCGATTTAAAATGGGGAACCAAAAACCCAATCACCCTAAGAGATCCAGAATTTGGTCCGATCCGCATCAGAGCCTTTGGAACTTACGCCATTAAAGTGACCAATGCCGAAAGCTTTATTAAAGAGATTGTTGGCACCGACGGCCATTTTACAACCGATGAAATTACCGATCAATTGCGAAATTTAATCATTTCTCGATTTGCTGATATTGTAGGCGAATCAAAAATTCCAGTACTTGATATGGCCGCTAACTATGACGAGCTTGGTGACTTTATTAGCGGAAAAATATCGGACGATTTTCTCGCTTATGGTATCGAAATCACAAAAATGTTAGTCGAAAATATTTCTTTACCAACTGCTGTTGAAGAAGTTCTCGATAAACGAACCAGTATGGGAATTATTGGAAACCTTAACCAATACACCCAATTCCAAGCGGCCAATGCGATGGAAAAAGCCGCCGAAAATGATGGTTTAGCTGGTGGAGGAATGGGCATGGGAATGGGTTTTGCGATGGCCAATCAAATGGGGCAAAGCATCAATCAACCAACCTCCAGCAATGCGTCTTCGGCACCACCACCGTTACCCAAACAAAAATCATTTCATATTGCAATAAACGGGCAATCGAAAGGACCTCTGCCATTGGCTCAATTAAAACCTTTTGTGGATGACGGCTCGATGAATCGCGAAACATTAGTTTGGTCGGAAGGAATGGCCGATTGGCAAAAAGCAGGCTCGGTCGAGGACGTTAAAGATTTGTTTTCTGCCACTCCACCCCCCTTGCCACCGGGTTAAATCCCAATAAATCTATATTTAGGCAAAAAATGCCAGTTATGGCAATTGATAGTGGCTGCAAACTGGCCTGAGGATCTTTTCATTTCAGAAAAATCGAATCATTCACCTTTACATGGATATCCCAATGGCTAATACACCACCGCCTTTAAAAAGTGAACAAAAAAATACATCTGCTGATGAGCAAAAAGATAATGCCAGCGAATTCAAATGTCACCAATGCGGAGCAAAACTGACTTATGCGCCAGGCACCTCGTCGCTGAAATGTGGATATTGCGATTTCGAAAATAAAATTCCGAAAAGCGAGCAAGACATAGAAGAACTCGATTTCCGTGCGCATTTAGCAAAAATGCAAGACGATGAAGTAACTGAGGAAAAGCTTTTTATTAAATGCGGTTCCTGCGGTGCTGAATCCACTTCCGAAGAAAATGTTACCGCTCAAAACTGTCCTTTTTGCGACACCGAAATTGTCACGACTGCGCAATCGAAAAAGCTGTTAAAACCGCGTTCATTATTGCCCTTCAAAATAAAGAAAAATGAAGCCAAACAAAGTTACAAAGACTGGTTAAATGGACTTTGGTTCGCCCCGAATGAACTAAAAAAGAAAGCCAAATTAGCTGTGGCCGTCAGCGGTGTTTACGTGCCCTATTGGACCTACGATGCTGACACTTTAAGTTTTTATACCGGTCAACGGGGTATCTACTATTACGTCACAGTTACCAAAACACGGACGGGATCGGACGGTAAACGCGAAACTTATACCACTCAAGAAAGAAGAACTCGCTGGTATCCAGTTTCGGGTACTGTCACCAAAGATTTTGACGATGTGCTTGTCGTCGCCAGCAAGTCCTTACCGCGAAAATATATGAGAGAATTAGAACCTTGGGATTTAGACCAACTGGTAAGTTATAAAGATGATTATATTAGCGGATTCAAATCCGAAAGTTATCAAATAAACTTAGAGCAAGGTTTTGAAGTTGCCAAAGAATTAATGGATGAAAAAATTAGAATTGCAATAAGGCGTCATATTGGTGGTGACGAACAAAGAATCCACTCGGTATCCACCCAGCATTCCCAAATTTCGTTTAAACATATTTTACTGCCTGTTTGGATTAGCGCTTACCGTTACAAGGAAAAAGTCTATCGTTTCTTAGTCAACGCGAGAACTGGTGAAGTTCAAGGCGAAAGACCCTGGAGTTGGGTTAAAATAGCACTGGCGGCTATTGCGGTAACAGGGCTGGTTATTGGCGGTATATACCTCTATCAAATTTACGGTCAGCAGTAAATAAGTAGTTAACTAATATCGATAGATAGCAATTTGCCTACTAGTATGTAAGCTACTTTTTTATTACCCCGATTAGAAGACTTTAAAAACTCTTTCGGGTAGAAGTTTTGAATTGATCAGATAAACGTATTTCTAGTACTTCAAGATCGTCAGAACAACGGTCGATTTGATGCAATGTCCCAGCTGGAATGGTGAGTGCATCTCCAATTTTGATGTTATCAATTCGATTATCTTTGCGCAGCAATCGAAAGCTGCCTTTTAAAACGAACAAAAATAATAGCTCTTCATGATGACAAATGATCGGCTGACTATAAGCTTTTTGAGGCCGAATCACGTACGCGCCAAGCAGTCCATCGGTTGCCGGCGCCAAGCCAATATCTCGGCACAAAAAGCCATCGACCCGCCAATTTTTCCAACTGGCATCTTTTGCTTGGTGACGCACAAATGATTGTCCAGCAAACTTTCGATCACCATCAATTTCGGCAGTAGGCAATTGCATTGAATGATCGGCAAAGGTCTCATGCTCCGCCGGGCAACCCACTTCAATCACTTCCAGTCCATGCGAACTTTCAAGCACACGATGACGAATTCCCGGCGGCTGTAAAACACAATCTCCTGCCTTTAAGTAAAATGGTTCGCCCTGATCTTGATAAACGAGCTTCGCCCATCCTTTGTAACAATAGATCAACTGGAAACGTACCTGATGATAATGAGGATAATCTGCCACCTCGCCAGCCTTTTCTATTTGAATGTGAGAGGCGATAAAACGTCCGCCTAATCGACTGGGAATTAAATCCCGGTAACGCATTCCTGCCCTGCCCGTTACCCAGTTTGAATCCCGGGTCATTTGGCAGTGGCTAAATTGAGCTTTGAGCGATGGAATTTTCAACTCATTTTCTATTTCCACCAATTCTACTTGCGTACCATTGGGTGCCGTAATACTTAATTTTCCAGCAAATAATTGATTCGGATTGTGACAACTCAAACGGATTAGGTTGCTATCCGACTTCTCTGCCACAAGGATCCTAAGCCGAATTCCATAACCGTTTAACACAGCCAAAGACGGATTGTCCGCGGGCATTATTTTGTCAACTTGAAAAGCCAATTCATCGACAAAAAAACTAAGGGTTGGATTTAGTTCTAGACAAGACAAGACGATTTCGCCAGTTACAATATTATTTTTAATCATCGTATAGAAAAAACTCGATTATTTGAACTAAGGATTTTTCATTGGACTAGTAAAGGTACAATAATAAAGTTACCAATACAACTATTTGCTGAAGTGATAACAGCCTATAAATGTCCGTACATTTCACTTTGAATATCTCACAAATTGACTTATGTAGACATTTTTAAACATTTTGTTTAAATGATAAATTTGACAGAACAATAATCACTGTCTACGCTAGGGATTAGCAATAACGCCTTTGCCATAAGAGCAACCAGAACCAATGGAACGAGCGCTAATAAGCACGGAAACTAAACCGCTTTTTCTTATACAAAATTTAGAACAAATTGTTTGCCAGATTAATAAGGACTTATCTATTAATGCATCACTGGAAGCCAATGATTTTCTCAGCGGTTTTTGTCAAAGAAAATTCTCAATTCTCGATAACGAAAGATCTTTCTGTCTAATTCTGAATCACCGAGCAGAAATTATTTATCTAAACCAATATGCCTGTGAAATACTAGGTGTCGATCAAAAATATATTTTTGGTTCTTGTTGGATGACACATTTCGTTTTACCGGAACAACGAACTGAATTACTGTTAGTTTTCGAACAAATGTTACATGGTTTCGGTGAACATTTTGCAGATTATTACTACGAAATACAAACCAATGACTCATCAGTACTGCCTATTCAATGGCGTAATTCCATTTTACGCAATAGTAATAATGATATAACAGGTATTTTTTGTATCGGCATAGATCAACGAAGTTAGGCTAGCTCAATGTTCTGATTATCTGTTGAGTCGCTTGACAGATAGCAACTATCTTTCTTTTTTCATTGAGTACTTTCGCTTTTAAAATCAACTGTCCGTTGGTTTTTTCGACGAGTGTGGCAGTCACGTCTATGTGCTTATCGGTTGGCAAAACCGGTCGAATATACTGAGTATTGAGCTGGGTAGTTACACTTGGCGGCGCAAGCAAATAGCTTAAAGGACCAAAAGTATTATCCACCGCGGTCACTATCATGCCGCCTTGCATATGACCAATTGGATTTTGGTAGCGTTCTTTAATCGGAAAGCGGATGGTCAGAGAATAATTTTCCTCATAGTCGATGACTTCTGGCTCCATTTCGAGATAAACTTTTGGCGGAACCTCAATTCCGGGTATCGGCGCTATCTGCTCGAGCAGCTTATCAAACAAGCTCATTTTTTCTATTTCCATTATGACTCCAAGTGACTAACAAAAACCATACATAAGTGTATGGTCGTAGATTAAATCAAAATCCCGTACAATACAAGCCTGTATGGTTAATTGGGCAAGAAATTGGCAAAAAAGACGAAACAAGACTGGTTTAATATCGCCTACGAATGTTTAATTGAATCGGGAGTTGAGGCGATTGCCGCTGAAAAGTTGGCTTCTAAACTGGGTGTCAGTAGAGGCTCTTTTTATCACCACTTTGGCAGTAAACAAGGCTTCCATCGAGCACTTTTGGAGGATTGGTTTGAGAAAAATACTTTGCGGATTAATCAACTTAACCATGGCAAACCGATTGAAGATAAAATCACCAGCCTCACCAACTTCGCCTGGGCATTACCACATAAAATCGAAGTCGCAATTCGGGCATGGGCTTTATATGACGAGCTTGCTAAGGAATACCAAATTAAAACCGACCAAATTAGAATCAACTATTTGACCGAGTTATTTGCAGAAAAATATTCATCAGAAAAAGCTGGCGAAGCTGCTAAGGTTTTATTCTATAGTTTTGTTGGGCTACAAAATCGCCAACCTATGCCATCAAAATATGAATTCAATCAATTTCAAACGGTCATCAGTCGAGTCGTTCAATCCTACCTAGACTTTTAATGTGACCGATTTGGATGCTAATATTCTTTTTGCGGATAGTATTTTTCCAAGCCTAACTCTGTCAATTCGTTATAAATATCTAACGAAGCAGGTGCAACATCATCCATCGGTATTTTTTGCAAAAGTAAACGATGTTGCTTATTTTTTGACATCGCGTAAAACGCTTGATACAGCGAATCTCTAACCTCACTAGCAACGGTAGGTTTAATGGCAATTGCATGACCGCTTACCGGTTTAGTTTCATAGATTATTCTTAGTTTGTCTTGAAGTAACTTCGGCTGTTTTTCCAGGGATTTTTTTACTCCTCCCGCTGCCATGAAATTTCCATTAACAACATAAAAATAAGCCATATCGTGATTTCTAACGTAAAAAGGGGAATACTCGAAATTCGGCTTTTGGCTTAATTCAGCCCTCACCAATACCGACGCGCCGAACGCATTAGGCGCCGGAAATACGATTTCTTTGCCCGCCAATTCACTAAGTGTACTAATTTTGCTGTCTTTACGGACAACGATAATACCTTGCAACTTACTGGATGGATCAAACGCGATGGGCTGGTAACCTTTCGACTGATTTGATAGCAGCACTTGATAAGGATTCATATAAGCAAAATCGAATTGTCCCTGCAACACCAAGTCTTCAAATTCTGGTATAGAGTTTGAAATAACTAAAGTAATTCTCACGTCCAATTTTTTTTCTAAAATTGCTACGATGGGTTGCCATATTTGGAACATTCTATTTTTCTTAAACTGCGGAATAACGCCAAAGGTGTAATGTTGCGAAGAAGCAAAAGATTTTCCTTTGTCGCTCGGTGCGTCCGCTAAGATGCCATAAGCAAACAAATTTAGTAACAAACAGAGTAAATATAGCAGCTTGAGATTAATAATATCCTCCAATAATCGTCTAAAACATCGCGATCGATTAATTTAAGATTATAGAACACCGATCACTATTTAGCTGAAAAATCGTCCTCCTTTTAAGCGAATAAATTCGCTATAAAATTAGAACCATTTTGATTAGAATAGCGACTTAACCTGTATATTCTGTCGGATCATTATCTGACCCTCTAATAATTTTTAAGGCATCCTATGAGCTTGCTGCTTCAAATCAAACTAGCTTTGTTCGACGCGCCTCTGTCGATTCGATTGATAAGGCTCAAATCAATACAGTGGGCAATGATCTACTGCATGGCCGCCGTGGCTATTTTTGGTCTTTTTTCCTGGCTGATGCTAGCAAATCAACAGACTATTAAAGAATCGCTATTAAGCTATTTTTTTCCGCAATCTTGGCACGAAATCTCCGAAAAACTTGCTAATTTTTTATTCGAATCACAAGCAAAAACAGTCATAAGCAACCTTATTTTGTCAGGTTCGTTAGTGATGGCCTCTATTTTTCTTTTTCCAATTAAAGAAAAGTACTCGGCCATTTTCGAAAAAGAAGCTCGCTTTAACAATGGCGAAACGGATGAATTTCCTTTAATTTATCAGGCGTGGGAAGAAGCAAAGTTGTTCTTGTTATATTTAACCGCCCAATCTGTCATATTATGGTTTGGTTATTATCCTTACCAATGGAGTCATTGGCTTTCGATCAGCTTAAGCTATCTATTTCTGTTTTTCACTTTCGGGCTCGACTTTATCTCGCCAACCCTCCAAAGGCATCGAACTCAATACACTGTTATCATTAAGCTAATGTTTAGAAAGCCATTGGTTCCACTACTTTTTGGCTTACTATTCAGTCTACCTGCTATTTTATTGAGTCGAGTCGTTTTTAGCTATCAGCAACTGACCTTAATAGAAATTTCAAGCATCTTATTTTTAACCAATGTCATCTTCTTAACTCTGGCAGTTCCAGCGGGTACCTATGTCGCCAGTCGAATGTTTTCATCGATAGACGAAATGTTGCCGCCAAGGAAAAGAAGCGTCATTTGGGGCTACTCGATAATGAGTATATTGTTGGTCCTTGGCCTAACCCTACATTCTCGACTGATTATGAGCCTTCACCATAAAAGCCAATTACTTAAAGCTGAATACAGTCTGGATTGGTCATCCATCGAATATGAGGTACCTTCTTTTTCAGAGCTAGCTGAGGGGCAAGCATTCAGCCAATTGTCTTTTGATATGGTAGTCGACAATCCCACTGAGTTCGATATCGAAATTGAAACAAGCCAGCTTTTTATTGAACAAAAACAAACGGTTATTGCAACTATCGATCTGACGGGCTTCGAACTGCCTGCTGGCGAAAGTAGACGGATTACGATGAAGCTGGACTCTAATTCAGATCTAAGCAATGTCAGTAATTTTGCTAATATTTTAGACGGTTGGCGGGTCGACATGCATTTGCAAGTCTCTCCTGGCATTCCGCTTATTATTAATGTCGTTTCTCCGTAAAAGATTAAAACTCTAACGGTCAACAAATAGTTTTTGTCTATGTCAAATCACTCTATGGCTATTTGTGAATATAACCATCCACTTTCGCCCTAGATTGGTCTAAGATTAAACTACACATTTATTAGTTAAATTTGAGTCTAGTAGAAACGATGAGTTTTGAAATTTTGGATAAAGAGGGTTATTACCTGCTCGAATTTTCGGATAAGGCGGATTTAGCGATTCTATTTGAGTCTTTTACCGCTTTATTGAACAAGCAAGACTTCAATCGAGAGTGGCATACTGTTTGGGATTTTAGCACTGCGATTGTAGAACTATCTATCCCCGATATTCAAAAACTTGCAGATAACGTTGGACTATCTAGCAAGCAGCGTTCTTCTCGTGCTCGTGCAGCTTTTATTACCACCGACCCAACGGATCAAACTGTATTAGAAAATTACATTACTGCAACGGCTCGTTATCCGGTAGAATTTAAAATTTTTCGAGATACCCAAACAGCCAAACTGTGGTTATTTGACTAAGAACCGTTTACCTACAGATAATTCATACTGATTACTCACTTTAAAGCCTTTATATCCGGATCCAAAAAGGAATCTTTAGCCTCGGTGGAATTTAATCGCTCTTCGGAATAATAATTCCTCATCAAGCCGATAGCGTCGTCGAACAGATCTTGGTTGCATTGCTGAAACGATTGCCAGTTAGAACGGTTAATTATGGATTGCTGTTCCAAACGATGCTCAATAATAGACACTAGAGCACCGGTGATGGTGTGATGAAATTTATCTTTCGCTCCTAAAGAACAAGCGTATCGATTAATGCCATCAAATACTTTGCTACGTGTTTCGTTTTTGGAATAAAGCTTAAAATAAAGCCAACAAATACGAATATGGCCAGCGTGGCCAAAATACTGCGGGTCCAGCGTCAAATTTTCAAACTGAGATATAAATTGATTATCAGAAAGGGTCATTTCGTTGCCTGTGCAAGCTAGAAGCGATTACTAAACCCTAAAACGATAGACAGGTCAAATAAATAGTTCTATTCTTGATTTCATGTCATGGACGTTGCTAAGACTGTGCAGAAATATAGAGTGGGTTTTATTCGATATTCAGTTGATAAAAGACCACTTCGGAATCCCCTAATGGATCTTTGTGAATATCAGTCTTTAAATATTCCATACCTAATTTTTTCATAATATTAATAGACGCATTGTTATCTTCCATAGCTATCGCAGATAGTTTGCTAATATTTCCGTTTTCTATCAGGGCCTTTTTAAGCGCTTGTGCGGCTTCAGTTGCATATCCATTTCCCCAGGATTGTTTAGAAAATCGCCAACCGACTTCTATATTATCAAACTCCGGTGAATCGCTAAAAAACTGCATCGGTCGAACTAAGATCCAACCTATAAATAAATCATCTTCTAACAAACACACCTTCCAAATTCCCCAGCCTTTATTAGGTTCTGTATAGCTTTTCATTCTTGGTAAATAGATTTCTTCAATTTCTTTACGGCTGGTGAGTTTTCCGCCGTTAATAAACCGCATCACTTCAGGATCTTGATCCAGCTGAAATAATAGCTCGGAATCCTTTTTCGACATTAAGCCAAATGTTAGTCTGCTGGTATTATTAACTTTCATAGTCTTTTACGTCCGTGATTGGCGGTTTCGCTATCTGGCTACCTTTGAATTCGTAGGATGTATTTTAAGAGGACATATTTTAAGAGGAAGTGGTGAGGATGTAAACTCAGTATTTGAAGTAATTGACACAAAATAATGCTCTATTAGATTAATCATGGCCAAAGGAAAAAACCACAACTAACCTAATAGTACTAGCGCTTAGTTAACCGTAACATAAATCGTTTGGTCATCTAACGCGCTGTTTGTAGATTTCGACGCGTCACTAATTTCTCGTCTTATGATTACGCCACTTTCAGTATACCTTCCGATAAAACCAGCAGTATCAGCGGCGCCATATTTCCAGGCAAAACTGGCCAGATTTTGATCATTGCAACTTAACTTATTAGCCACCACTTGATGAACCGATTTATTGAGTGAAAAAGCGCGAGCTGTTTTCTTATATTTTTTCAGATTGTTTTCCGCAGCGGCAATACACAGTTTTGTTTCCATGCTGTCGTTGCCAGCTACAAAAACGTATTGAGCTGCACTGAGAGGTAGCGCTGTTGTTACGCAAGCTGCGAGTAATAATGTCTTTACATTATTCATATCGTTCTCCTATTAGTTTATAAAATATTTCGTTTCTTGAAAGAGACTAACGACCTCCTCGGTAACATACAGCGCTATTAAACGTTTATTTTATTCAGTGCTTTGTTAGTATCAAAATCAAGAAACACTAATAAATTAGCAAATAAAATAAGAAGAATCTTTTTCTATTTGTAACAGCAGATATACTTATTGAATTAATGTTTAATAACGAGCAATTATTGCCTTTAAGAAATAAAAGGCAACAGAAAGAAATCATTTTGAAATAAAAAAGCGATATAAATTCAATTTTATTTCAACAATAATACAATGTCGCTCGCTCGTTTTATGATCGTTGAGACAATGGCGATTGGAAAAGGTAGGCTTAGATTACTCGCTTATTATTTAGAGTTTATAAACGAGCAATAAGAAAAAGAATTAGTTTTTAGAAGAAAAGCGTTGTTTCGCTAGATTATAGGCATCGACTAAATAATCGATATTGGGCTGTTCGTAAGGACGTAAACCACTCATGATGATCTGCTTCTCACCACTCCCGATCGATTTACCTTCCGCTCTCAAATCGAAATTCATAACTACCATACCGCGTTTTCCGTTTACATCAAAGTGGCAATTTTTTAACTCGACTTGTGGCGCAGATTCAGAAAATTGATTGAAAGATATTTTCATTTGATCGTAAATAACCATCGGTTTTTTGGTATTGATCATCGCATTTTCTTTTTTCATTAATTCGATAATCACATGAGGAAAGGTTTTGCCAGAAAAAGCCACATAAGCTCGAATTAATCCTT
>Ga0316209_1000450_pt1 | contig 73962 bp, 70 predicted proteins | sample 6monopyrite_MG_FD_204945 | JGI IMG/M metagenome (GOLD analysis project Ga0316209, IMG submission 204945) | Microbial mat bacterial communities from mineral coupon in-situ incubated in ocean water Damariscotta River, Maine, United States -... | ecosystem: Environmental > Aquatic > Marine >... | reverse complement strand
GGCGCGACGGCCTCGGGTTGGGCGCTCTCCATCGGCGACGACGCTGCGATCCTGCGACCACGCAAGGGCGAGGAGCTCGTCTTCTCGACCGACGCGCAGGTCGAAGGCGTTCATTTCAAAGTGAAACGGGAGACCTCGCGCACGATCGGACGGCGCGCGATGGCGGTCAACCTCTCGGATCTGGCGGCGATGGGAACGACGCCGGTCGGGGCGCTGCTCAGTCTGTCAGCGCCGCAGCACACGCCCCTCGCGCTCTTCGACGGCCTGATCGATGGATTCGTCAGAGAAGGGGAGGCTTACAACTGTCCCCTCGTGGGTGGGAACCTGACGCGCGCAGACGTCGTCAGCCTGCACGTCACGGTGATCGGTCGTGCCCCGTCGGGCCGATCGCTGCGCCGACGTGGCTTGAACGCGGGAGACACCCTCTTTGTGACGGGGACACTTGGGGGTGCGACGCTTTCGAGACTGCGCGCCGACGCGAGCAGAAAGCGCGTGAGCCGAGTTCCTGAACCCCGGATTCAGGCGGGGAGGGCGCTTGCTCGGATGGCGCAGACACGGGCGTGTATCGACCTGTCCGACGGTCTGGCGACGGACCTGGCGCATCTGCTTGCGGGGGACGGACTCGGGGCCCACATCGACGCAGATCGATTGCCTCGGCCTCGGGGATTCGATCGAGGCTGCGCAGCGCTTGGTTGCGATCCGCTTCAGGTGATCGCCTGCGGTGGAGAAGATTACGAGCTTCTATTCGCTCTGCGTTCAAAGCGGAAGATTCCGTCTGCAGCGGCACTGAGTGGAAGACTCGGCGTCGCCGTGACTCGGATTGGCGAGATCACCAGCGAGAAGGGGGTCTCCGGACTCGACTTCGAGCCACCGGCGCACCATTTCTAGATCGGGCTTCTCCCCGACGAGCGGCTTTTCGCAGGTGTGGGACCCGCAACCGTCAAGCATCGCAGGAGATCCGCCGATCAATCGGGCGTGAGACTCTCGCTATCGGGCAAGTTCGTACTGGGTTCATTGGTCGTCGCTGGCGCGGCTTCGGTGATCCCGATTTTGATGCGCAGCTTCGGAATTGATTTCTGGGGCCCCGGCGTGCGCGTGTGTGTGGCGCTCGGTGTGGGCGGTGGAATCGGCTTCTTTCTGTCGCGCATGCTCGGTGCGAAATTCGACGCGCTACGCGATGCGACGGATCGCATTCGCGAAGGCGACTTGCGAATCGAGATCACGACCTCCCCCGGCATGGCACTGAGTGACGAGATGGACGATCTCGCCGAGAGTCTCGCCGGGATGCTGACGCGACTGCGACAGCTCGTGTCCGAAGTCCAGAATACCGCCGGCTCGGTTTCCGCCTCATCGACCGGACTCGAATCTTCCCTCGATCGCTTGCAAGCGACGAGCGAAGAGATCTCGAACACCGTCGCGGAAGTTGCCAGTGGCGTCGAGCAGGAACAGGAACTCCTCGATCAAGCGTCGCACCGCATGAACGAAGTCTCGCGAGAGATCGATCTCAATGCTGGCCGCGCGCGCGAAGCGTTCGGCTTTGCTGCGGAAGCGAATCAGAAAGCGGGCACCGGTGTCGATGTCGCGCGCCTCGCGATCGAGAAGATGAAGGCGGTCTTTGAACGCGCCGAGAGTACCGGCGACAAGGTTTTCGAACTCGAAGCGAAGACGCGCCACGTTCATCAGATCACCGAGATCATTACCTCCGTCGCCCATCGCACGAATCTGCTTTCGCTGAATGCGTCGATCGAAGCCGCCCGTGCGGGTGAAGCCGGTCGTGGCTTCTCTGTTGTCGCCGACGAAATTCGCAAGCTCTCCGAGAATGCCGGGCGAAGCGCCGACGAGATCAGTCAGCTCATGCACGAGATTCAGGCGGATACCGCCATGGTCGCGGACGAGATGCGGCAGTCGAGCCAGGTGATCGCGGAAGGGCGTGAAGACGTCAACACGATCGCCGGTGCGCTCGCCCAGATCAGCATGGCGGTTTCCGAAGCCGCGACTCGCTCCGAAGAAATCTTCCATGGTGCAGATAGTCATTCCCTGAATGCCCAGAGCATGGTTGCCGCGATTGAAGAGATCGCGAAAGTGGCGAGTGGCAACGGTCATTCCGTCGAGGTCCTCGGACAGACGATGGGTGGGCAGCTCACCACCGTCGACGAAATTCATGCGGCTTCCGAGCGCGTGAGTGAACTCGCGACCCAGCTCAATCATTCGCTCACCATCTTTCGAACGGGTACCGACGCGGCGCCCGAGATTCGCGAAGTGTCGGCCCCGACGAACACATCCGCTCAGACCGCTCAGACCGCTCCGGTTGAAAAGCCCGCTGTCCCACGCCGCGTACCGGTTGAAACGGGTCCGCGGGAGAACGCTTCGAAAGAGGTTCCTGAGACACCGATCGAGGATCGATTTTGAGCGCTCCGTCGCCAGAATTCGCCCCTCTCGACGAGGATCGTCAACTGATGTTCGTGTTCGAGGACATTCAGTACGCGATGCCGATCGCCTGGGTGGTCGAAGTCGCCGAGAAGGATCGGGTGACGAGCGTACCTTCGCTTTCGCTGCCGGTGGGTGGCGTCATGAACTGGCATGGTGAAGCCCTGCCGCTCGTGGCGACGGAGTTGTTGTTGGGTCGAGAGAGTGACGAAGCGGGCGCGACCCCCTTCGGCGCGGCGACCACCGTCGGGTACGCACAGGAACAGGTGCTCGTGCTTTCCGCGAATCCCGGAAGTACGGCACGCATGGGGATGCCGGTCGACCGCGTGATCGGTCTGGTCGACGGCGCTGGCCCCGCTGCCCAGGAGAAGTCCGGCGACCTGGTCGTCGAAAGACGACCCATCGACGGTCGCATTGTTCACATCCTCGATCCCGGTGCACTCGTTGCGCGGGGCGAAGAGGTCATCGAAAACGCCACGCTCTAGTTGCGTGGCTTACGGGGGAAGAAAAATGGCACGAGTACTGATTGCGGACGACGCGTCCTTCATGCGACAGATGATTCGCGAAATCATCGAGCCGGAGGGCCACGAAGTCGTCGGTGAGGCCACCAACGGCATCGAGGCGGTTGATCTCTACAACGAGCTCCAGCCGGATCTGGTGACGATGGACATCGTGATGCCCAAGCGATCGGGTATCGATGCGGTCAAGGCCATTCTGGCGGAAAGCCCGACGGCCTGCATCGTGATGTGCAGTGCACTCGGTCAGGAGACCCTCGTCATGGAGGCGCTTCAGGCCGGTGCCCGCGACTTCATCGTGAAGCCGTTCAAGCCCGACAGCGTGATCTCGACGCTCAAGAAGATCGTCGAAAAGGCGGACTAACAAGATGGCCCTGGATATGGCCAAATATCGACGGATTTTTCTCGAGGAGGCAACGGACCACCTCGCGGAGATCAGTCGTGCTTTGCTCGATCTCGAAAAAGAGATGGGCAACGTCGAGGCGATCGACACCATCTTCAGGATGGCGCATTCGATCAAGTCGATGGCGGCCTCGCTCGGCTACGATCCTGTCGCGGAACTCTCCCATCGGTTGGAAGATCGAATGGAGGGGGTTCGTGCGGCCGGCCGAGTGCGAGATCCCGAGGAGCTCTCGCTGCTCTTTAGGGGACTCGAATCCCTCGAGGCGATGGTGTCGGCCGTCTCGAATGAAGCGGAGCCCGTGCCCGCGGACGATGCGCTGATGACGGCGCTCCAGTCCGAACCGGCACAGGACGCGGTGGTGCTTGCCACTGCGGTTGCCCCCGAAGCGGTGGGGGGCGAACCAAAAAAAGTCCGGGGCTAGAGCCCGCTGCTTCTGCGGTGGGCGATGCGCCGGCGCCGGTTTCGAGCGAGCCGGCGGGGGGCATTGCTATGCCCGGAGAGAGGGCCTCCGAGCTGTCTCCCGAGGCGCCCGCGGAGACCTCGGACGCCGCGAGCGAGCCCACCACGAAAGCGAATGGTGATGCGCCTGTCGTCGTGTCGGCGGGGCCACCGCTCTCACCCACAGTGCGTGTTCGCACGGAGACCCTTGACCGCTTCTTGTCGGCGGTGGGGGAGGTCATCCTCAGTTCGAGTCAGCTCCGCACGGGAGTCGCCCGCTTTGCGAGTGATCCGGAAGTTGCTGACGGATTCGATCGCGTCGATCGCCGCGTGGCTGAGCTACAGCGTCGCGTGCTCGAATTGCGAACGGCGCCAATCGTCCGCGTGACCGACAACTTGCCGCGCACCGCGCGCCAGGTCGCGGAGAAACTCGGCAAGCGCGTCGAACTCGAGATTGTTGGCGCCGAACTCGAACTCGACCGTTCGATTCTCGATCGATTGGGCGAGCCCCTTCTTCATCTCGTTCGCAACGCCGTGGACCATGGGCTGGAGCTGCCTGCGGATCGGATCGCGGCTGGGAAGCCCGAGACCGGTGTGATTCGCGTCGAGGCGCGACGACAGAAGGACTCGATTGAAATCGATGTTTCCGATGACGGGCGCGGGCTGGATTTGGCGTCGGTCTGTCGACGCGCGATCGATGCCGGTTTGATCCATCCCGATCTCGTCGACGATCTTCCCGTAGAAGAGGTTGCGGCCTTCGTTTTTCACCCGGGCCTCTCTACGGCGCAGTCGATTTCCGAAGTCTCCGGTCGCGGGGTCGGCATGGATGCGGTCAAGGCGACGGTCGAGAGTCTCGGCGGGGGTGTCGAACTCCGAACCGAGATCGGCGTGGGCACGACCACGACGCTCGTCGTCCCGATCACCGCCGCGGTGCAGCGGGTGCTGCTCGTCGGCATCGCCGAAGAGCGCATTGCGATCCCGATCGGCAAGGTCGAACGCATCATCGAAGTCCCGGCGGCCATGATCGAAGAAGCCGCGGGAGAAGCGTTCGCGCTTGTCGACGATGAGCCCTTGCCCGTGCTCAAGCTCGCCGAGGCTTTGCGCATCGAATCCGAGGGTTCGGATCAGGCCTTCGTTCCCCTCGTGTTGTCCGAGGTGCGTGGGGAACGAGTGGCCCTCGCGGTGGACCGGTTCGCGGGCCAACAGGAATTCTATGTGAAGCCCGTGCCGGAGCTGCTCGCCAAGGTGCGCATTCTGGCGGGCCTCACCGTGCTCGACGATGGCAGTCCCGTCTTTCTCCTCGATCTCAATCAGTTGGGTATGTCATGAGCCGACACGAGAACGCGGAGAAGGAGGCGCTCGCTCGGCTGACGGTACTCGCCGACGTCGGAGCGGCACAGGCGGCGGAAGCCTTTGGGCAACTCGTCGGCCAGCAGATCACGGCGCTCGACCCGATCGTCTCGACGACCGGTGCGTCGTCCGCCGTCGCCGACCCGGATGCGACCGGCGTCTTTTTCGAATTGGAGGGCTGCCTCGACGCGATCGTGGGCATCGTCTTCCCCGGTCGCGCGAGCGATACGCTCGTGCGCCGAATCGTCGGCATCGAGAGCGGTGAACTCGAACCGACGATCATCGAATCCGCGATCATGGAAGTGGGCAACATCCTGGCGTCCCACGTGGCGAGCGCCATCGCCGATCGACTGGGCGAGCGCTTGCTTCCCTCGATCCCGTCCCTCGCAACGGAGAACGCACAGATCGAACTCGAAGCGTTCATCGAGCGCGTCGTGGGCCCCGAAGCCCCGCGTATCGAATCGGGGCTGGCGAACGCGGACGGCAGCGTCGGCGGATATCTGGTTCTGGCGCCGACGCGCTAGCGCTTTCGCCGCGAGCGCCGCGAGTCCCGGGTTTGATACGATCCCGCCGATCCACGCCGTAAGGGGAGAACCGTTCTTGGATGCCCAACGCCTGAGAGAGCTGCTCGAAGCCGTCCGTGACGGCGAGGTCGAGATCGACCACGCCGCGGACCGCTTGTCAGAGCTGCCCTTCCTCGACACCTCGCAAGCGCGTATCGATACCCATCGCGTGTTGCGCCAGGGAATCCCGGAAGTCATCTACGGCGAGTTCAAGACGCCGGAGCAGATCATTCAGGCCGCGACCGCGCTCCGGCAAGCTGGGCAGGAAGTCCTGGCGACGCGCGTCGACGCGGAGAAAGCGGCGGAGGTTCAGGCCGCACTCCCGGAGTGCAATTTCGATCCGATGTCGCGCTTGCTCTGGATTGGAAACGAGGACGTTCCGCTTCAGGGGAAGGGCACGATTCTGGTGGTCTCCGCCGGGAGCGCCGATCTTCCTGTTGCATCGGAGGCCGTCGGTGTCGCGCGCCGGTTCGGAAACAAGGTCGAACTCCTTCAGGACGTGGGCGTCGCCGGGTTGCACCGCCTGCTCGCCTCACACGAACTGATCCGCTCGGCCCAGGTCTTGATTGTCGTCGCCGGAATGGAAGGGGCCTTGCCCTCGGTCATCGGTGGGCTCGTCGACAAGCCCGTGATCGCCGTGCCGACGAGTGTCGGATACGGTGCATCGCTGGGCGGTGTGACGGCGATGCTCGGCATGCTGACCAGCTGTGCGTCGAACGTCACGACGGTCAACATCGACAACGGCTTCGGCGCGGCCCATGTCGCGACCCTGATCAATCGGCTCTGATCGATCGACTCTGATCAACTGGGTCTCGTCGGGCCGCTGCGACCGGCAGCGCCGCCCTTCGAGTGGCCCGATGGGGCGTGGGCGACTAGCCTCCTCGCGTGAGTCAAACGATCCTTCATCTCGATGCGTTTTCCGGCGCCGCCGGCAATATGTTCATGGGCGCGCTTCTCGACCTGGGCTTGTCCCGAAAGGCGCTGCTCGCGGCGCTCGAGCCTCTCGGCCTCGACTTCAAGCTGGTCGTGAAGAAGGTCGATCGGAACGGGTTTGCGGCCCGCTACGTCGATGTCCGCGTTCCCGTGAGTAAGGCGAAACAGCGCGCGGAGGCAAAGGCCCATTCCCACGACTCCAGAGCTAAGGGGCACTCGCATAGCCATTCGCATAGCCACGACCACGACCACGCGCACGATCACGCCCACGGACAGGACGAACACCACGGACACGGGCATGCTCACCCCCACGCGCACGGTCGTCGGTACGCCGAGATTCGTGACCTGATCGCAGGCGCCGCGCTTGAGGAGCGAATCAAGGTTCGCGCCCTCGCGATCTTTGGTGCCCTCGCGAAGGCGGAGGCGAAGGTTCATGGAGCAAAGGTCGAGGACGTGCACTTTCACGAAGTGGGCGCGGTTGACGCAATCGTCGACGTTGTGGCGGCGGCGGCCGGGCTTGAGTTGTTAGGCATCGATCGGGTGACGTGTTCACCGATCGGAATCGGCCATGGCACAATCGAATCCGACCACGGCCGATTGCCGCTTCCCGCGCCGGCGACCCTCGAGCTTCTGGTCGGACTTCCGACGGTTCCCGCCGGAGTCGAGTGGGAGACACTGACCCCGACCGGTGCGGCGATTCTGCAGACGGTCGTGGACGAGTTCACGTCTTTGCCGGCGATGACGCCGACGCGCATCGGGTACGGCGCCGGGAACGCGCGTTCGGGGCCACTGCCCAATGTCTTGCGAGCGACGCTCGGATCTGGGGGGGGGCTGACCGGCGACCGGATCGTTTGCATTGAGACGAATCTCGATGATCTCGTGCCCGAGCATTTCGATTATTTGATGGAGCGGCTCTTCGAAGAAGGGGCGCTCGATGTTTCGCTCTCGAATCTGCAGATGAAGAAGAACCGGCCGGGCTATCTAGTGCGGGTGCTGGCGAAACCGCAGGATCGGGATCTCTTGTCGCGAGTGCTCTTCGCGGAGTCGACCGCAATCGGCGTCCGCGTGTCCGAATGGGATCGGTTGGTGCTCGAGCGATCGAGTCGTAAGCTCAAGACGGAGTTGGGAACGGCTTCAATCAAGCTGATCCGGGGGCCGGACGGCGCCCTGGAATGTTCTCCGGAATACGACGATTGCCGACGACTGGCACGGAAGCATGGCCTGCCGTTGCGCGAGGTTGTCGCGCGACTGCGGCGCGAAGCGGAAGAGGCGTTTCGCGAATGACGCTGGGCCCTTCGCAGGTTGGCGCGACCGTCGATGTCTCGCCCTTTGATTTGCGGCCCGACGCGGCGGCGCTTGTGGAGGGCACTCGTTCGGAGGCTCAAACAAGCGCTGCGGCGCTCTGCTTGCACGGACTCACCGGCACGCCCTACGAAGTGCGACCGATCGCGGAAGCGCTTGTCGCTCGTGGGGTTCGCGCCAAGGGCATCTGGATGGCTGGGCATAACGGGACCGTTGAGGATCTCGCTCGAACGAAATACTCGGAGTGGGTCGGGCTTGCGCGCGAGGCGCTCGACGAGTTGTGCGCTGCGCACGATCGCGTCTACGTCGTCGGCGTTTCGATGGGCGGATTGGTCAGCCTTCGCCTGGCCGAAACAGCCCGGGTAGATGGGCTCGTGACCGTGGGTGCCCCACTCGAACTCGCGCCTCCGATTCCCCAGCTCTTGCCGATGCTGCGTTTGTTCCGGAAGTCTCGTCCCAAGAAGACGTCCGGGGTCGAAGATCCCGAGGCGCTCTCGCGACATCCGACGTTTCCGGCGATGCCCTTCGATTCGGTTCGCGAGCTGATCCGACTCCAGAAAGAGGTCGTCGCGGATCTCGGAAAGATCGAGTGTCCGATCCTCGTGGCGCATGGAGAGCATGACGGGACCGCGCGACCGCGGGATGCCCACCGGCTCTTCGCCGCCGTGGGAACCGCCGAGGCGGAAAAGCGCCTGATGATGTTGGCGCGGTCCGGGCATGTGGCGACCGTTGATTATGACGGGCCGGAGTTGGCGCGGGCGGCCGCGGCGTTTCTGACGTCCCCGCGAGGGTAGAACCGCCGACGATCAGGCGCTGCGGCGGCGTCACGAGCGAAGGGCCCGTGCGCGAGGAGCGCGGGGAGCCGGCAAGGTGGGCGATGCGAGTCGTGGGAGAGGTGTGGGGCTAAAGGCCTACTTATATGGGGTCGATATGCCCCATGTCCATCTGGTGTGACTCCGATCACGCCGACGGGAGAATCCGAATGCGCCCGACGCTGCTCGTCCTTGCCTGCCTCATGACCTTTACGCTCGCGCAGAATGTTCTTGCGATCGCACCCGCCCAGACCTCCGCTGCGGTCGAGGGCCAAACCTCCATGACGAGCCCGAGGGCCGTTCAGGCCAGTTTCGTACCGAGTCCCAAGGCTGCTGCTCCGCAGGACGGCGTTCCCATGAGCGCCATGGCGCTCTTGCTGGTCGGTCTGTCGGGTCTCACGATCGCGGGTGGGCGCCGACACGATCGCGTCCGCAGCGCAGCCTGACCGGTCGTCGACGCCCCTTTCGTCCCTCACCGAACTGCTTGGCCTCTGCACTCCTGTGCGGGAAGAGCCCTCAAGAGGATCCCCTCAGATCCCGATGTGAAGAACACACTTTGCTGTGCATTCGGTGCAGTGGGTGCGGAATCGGGACATGATCTTTTTCGTCATCGGGCTCATCTCGGCCGGATTTATCGCCCTGAGTCTAAGGCTCTTTCGGACGGCGCTTCGCGCGTCCGGTGCGGAAGGCTGGCTGGGCGTGGCGTTCCTCTGTGTAGGGATCTCGATGCCCCTGCGTGCGGCGCTGCGCGTCGGGTCCTTCTTCTCGACCGAATCCGAGCCAACGGTCCTGCTCGTCAGCCACGCGCTCATGGCCGCGGGCCTGAGTGCCTTCACGCTCTTTGTCGACCGTGTCTTCCGACCCGATGACGGCTGGGCACGGGTCATGACTGCGTCGATGATCGGTCTTCAGATCATCTCTCTCCCCGCGCTGGTCTTCTTCGGCGGACATCGCGACGAACAGAACGTGACCGTGATGGTCATTGGCTTGATTCGAGGTCTTCCCTTCGGATGGGGCTTCTTCGAGTCGCATCGCTACTACCGCCAGATGAAGAAGCGCGCCGGACTGGGCTTGTCGGATCCGGTGACGACCAATCGGTTTGCGCTCTTCGCCATCTGGTCGGGTGCACTCTTCGCACTCCCGGCGCTGCTTTTTGCGCTTCGCCTGTGGGCGAAGTTGGGGACGGAGACGGGTCGCCTGGTAGGAGATCAACCGGGCGGCAGCATTGCGAGCGGGATCCTCGTTGCAGGCCTACTCGGGCTTGGCGGTGCGGCCATCGTGAGCCTCGTGCTGAGCTTCTTTCCGCCGCGATTCTGGGTCGAGCGTCTTGAACGTCGCTACGCCCCGTCGCCGGGCTGAGACGCCGCTACTCTGTCCCCGATGCGTCGTTCGCACCCCGAACGCGCGACTCCAGGGGCATCGTGAGCCATCCCACCCATCCCGAGAATCCTCCCGCAAGTGCGCCGGTGATCTGCGCCGATCCGTCGGTCGCGACCCATGCGTGTCTAGCGGGCTGCGGATTCGCGCCACCGACCGCGGCCGCCGCCTCCTCGGCTTTTCTGATCGCTTCGCGGGACGGAGTGCTCGATTTGCGACCGCCCGGGGAGCACGAACGCCGCGGCATCCGCGCGCTCTTTCCGCCGGATCGGGGCGGGTCGGAGCGGGGCGGTGATGCGAAGAATCCGTTGATCAGAGCGTTCGGGAAACGGATCGATGTCATCCATGATCTGACCGCGGGGTTGGGTGGCGATGCCTATCGTCTGGCACGGGCGGGGTATCGCGTTCGCGCGGTCGAGCGTGAGCCGGCGGTCTTTGCCCTGCTCGCGAGCGCTTGGGAAGAGGCGCAAGAGAATGGGGCGGTCGCGGACGAGCTTTCGGCGCGGCTTTCATTTCGCTGTGCCGAGGGCGAGAAGGAAATCGAATCGATCGAGGGACTGAATTGCGGGGTCTATATCGATCCGATGTACCCGCCGCCGCGTCGAGCGAGTGCCAAGCCTCGACGCGAGCTGCAGGTCTTGCGAGCGCTGATCCCACCGCAGCAGGACGCGGGGAGACTCGTCGAGCGCGCCCGCGCGCGGGCGGCGCGGGTCGTTGTGAAGCGTCCGCCTCACGCGGAGTCGTTAGTTGCTGGACCGAGTCACGTAATCGAGAGCAAGCTCGTTCGATTCGATGTGTATGTGAATCCTGAGCGAATGTCCGAGGTCTCCCCATGAGTGCGTTCTGGGCGTATACCGATCGGCTCGAGGAGTCGGGGCGTGTCGAACTCTCCGCCGATGAGGCTCGCCACGTGACGTCGCGGCGTTTGCGGGTCGAGGACTCGGTGACCCTCTTTGATGGGCACGGCGGTGTGGCGCAGGGGCGACTCGAAGCGGTCGGTCGAAAGAAATGCGTGGTCTCCATCGAAGACATCGAACGCCACTCGCCTCCGAATCGAGACTTCACCCTCGCCTCGGCGATCCCGAAGGGCGATCGCGTATCGACACTTTTGCAGATGCTCTCGCAATTGGGCGTCGTTGTCTGGCAGCCGCTGCTCCTGGACGATTCGGTCGTGCGAAAGCTCGATCCGGAGAACCCCCGCTTGCAACGCATCCTGATCGAGAGCGCGAAGCTGGCGCGCCGTCCCTGGGCGCTCGAGATCAAGGCCCCGATCGATCTCGAGACCGCGCTCGCCGAGCAGGGCGCCGGGGGGCGTGTTTGTTTCGGCGACCGGGAAGGTACGACGGGCGGGCTCTCTGCTGACGTTCGGCTTATGTTGGTCGGCCCGGAGGCCGGGTTCAGCGCGAACGAGCGAAAACGACTTCTCGAGCTCGGTGCGGAGCCGGTTTCGCTTTCGCCCTACAATCTGCGCATCGAGACGGCAGCGATCGCTGCAGCCACCGCGCGCAATGTGTCCGCGGGGGCTGGTGTGCCCCTCGAAACCGGGGAAGGCACGCTTTGAGTGAAGAGACCGTCGACGATCTGCTCGAGCGAATCTTGCGTGCTCCGGTTTACGACGTGGCGGTGGAGACGCCGCTCGATCCCGCGCCGCGGCTATCCGAGCGCCTCGGGAATTCGGTGTGGATCAAGCGCGAAGACTTGCAGCCCGTTTTCTCCTTCAAGGTTCGCGGAGCCTATAACCGGATCCGTTCGCTCGGTGCGGCGGAACGGAAAGCCGGCGTGGTGGCTGCCTCGGCGGGAAATCACGCACAGGGTGTCGCACTCGGAGCCTCGCGGCTCGCGGTGGATGCGAAGATCGTCATGCCACGGACGACGCCTCAGATCAAGGTCGATGCTGTTAGGCGTCTTGGCGGCGCCACGATCCTCGAGGGCGACTCCTACGATGACGCGGCGGCGCTCGCGCAGCAAATTCAGGCGGACGAGGGGCGCAGCTACGTCCATCCGTATGACGATCTCGATGTGATCGCCGGGCAGGGCACGGTCGCGCTTGAAATCCTGCGCCAGCACGAAGGCGATCTCGATGCGATCTTTGTGCCCGTGGGCGGCGGCGGTTTGATCGCGGGGACTGCGGCGTATATCAAGCGCATCTCTCCATCGACGAAGGTGATCGGGGTGGAGCCTACGGATGCCGCGTGTTTGGCTGAGGCGATGAAACGGGGCGAGTGCGTCGATGTGGGGCCTGTTGGGCTTTTCGCCGATGGGGTCGCGGTTCGAAAGGTCGGGGAGCGGCCCTTCGAGATCGTACGCGATCTGATCGATGAAGTGATTACGGTCGGCATCGATGAAATCTGTGCCGGAATTCGCGATATCTTCGAGGACACCCGCTCGATTGCGGAGCCGGCGGGTGCCCTCGCGACTGCGGGAATGAAGCGCTGGATTGCGCGGGATGAGGTGCGGGACGCGCGGCTCGTCGCGATCGATTCCGGCGCGAACATGAACTTCGATCGTTTGCGGCATGTCGCCGAGCGCGCGGAAATCGGCGAACAGCGCGAGGCGCTTCTCGCGGTCACGATCCCGGAGCGTGCCGGCGCATTTCAGGCGTTATGCCGAGCACTCGGGAATCACTCGGTCACCGAGTTCAACTATCGATACGGCGGGCCACAGGAAGCGCACGTGTTCGTCGGCGTCGGGCTTTCCGGTGCGGAGAAGGAGCGAGAGGCTTTGCTTGACGCATTGCGCTCCGCAGGGTTCGGCGTCGTGGATATGACGGGCAACGAGATGGCGAAGCTCCACGTCCGTTTCATGGTCGGCGGCCGTGCGGAACGCGCTGACGAACGACTCTTTCGTTTCGAGTTTCCGGAACGGCCGGGGGCGCTCGTCCGCTTCCTGGATGCGGTGGGGGGGAGATGGAATATCAGCCTCTTCCACTACAGAAACCACGGCGCGGCCTTCGGACGGGTTCTCGCCGGTCTGGAAATTCCCCCGAGCGACACTGACGAGTTGAATCGATTCCTCGAAGACCTCGGGTATGGCTACATCGAAGAGACGGGCAATCCGGCAGTCAGTCTCTTCCTGGGCTGACCCGGTCTGGTCGCGCTGCACCGTTTCAGATCAGCTTGCGCAATTTGACGAAGTCCCGGCGGATATTCCACGCGAAGAGAGGCTTGATCACCCGACCGAGCAGGGCCGAGCCTTCAAAATGAAAGAAGCGTGTGCGCTCCTCGTCTTCGGGACGTGCGGCCATACCGACTTCGCCGAGACGGCTTCGCATCAAACACCATCCGGGTCTCAGCACTACGTCGAAGCGAATCCACGGGCTCGCGACGGAGAGCGGGCCCTTTGCGTCCAGCACGATTCGATCGCCACTGCGCTCGAGAATTTTTATGCGACTTACGCTCGCTTCGAAGCGGGCCGTGTTCTGTTCGAGGTCGGCAATAAACGACCAGACACGATCGAAGTTGGCATCGAAGACGGTTTCGTTCGCGGCCGCGTGCGGGAGTCCCGCCGCGAGGATGCGCATCTGGTCGACGGGGTCGAGTTCAACCGTAGGCCACGCATAACGTGCCGCCTCGATCGGTCGATCCGGCGTGTCGGGATTCATCTCGTTCGGGTCGTCGGGCGTCATGACGGCCACCTCTTGCGGAATGCATCGCGGGCGCGGTGCAGACGGGATTTGATGGTTCCGCGAGCGACGTTCAATTCGTCCGCGGCTTCTGCTTCCGAGAGACCCTCGAGGTCGCGCAGCACCAGAATCGCTCTTTGGTCGGGGGCGAGCTCGGAAAGGACGCGGGCGACGTCACGTCGAAGACTTGGGTCGAGCACGACGCCTTCGCTCTCTTCGATGTGATCGACGAGGGGCTCGCGCCGCCGCCTCTCGGCATGTCGAATGGCTTCCCGTGTCGCGATCCGTCGAACCCAGGATCGAAGCGAGTCGGGGTCGCGCAGGCCGCGCAGGTCGCGCATGACCTGGATCATCGTCTCCTGGGCCGCATCCGGCCCCGCATCGAGGGCGATCGAGCCGCAGAGCCGCCCGACCCACGGCATCAAGCCGTCGAGAACGTCCCCCATCGCGATGAGATCACCGCTCTGAGCGGCCTGGATCTGGTCGGAAGTCAGCACGAAAGCAGGGGGCGGCGACTCGGAAGAAGGTTCCCGCGATTTTTGCTCGCGTCCTTTTTTTTGGTTCGGGTCCGGGGCCAAGCCTCGCCCTCTCAGTTGTCGCCGCTCGCGCCGGAATCCGGTGTCTCTTCTTCTGCGTCTTCCTCAACGAGTCGAATCGGACTGAAGAGCTCCGGAAATTTGCCCTTCTTTTCGCCGTAGAACTCGCGAATGCGATCCATGTCGGTCCCGACGACCCCCGTCGGATGGAAGGCTGGGCCGAAGCCGCCGACCTTCTGCTCGTAGTCGAGGAAGCTCATGATGATCGGGACATTGGCCTTGAGCGCGATGTGATAGAAGCCGGACTTCCAATGTTCGCCGCGACTGCGCGTGCCTTCGGCGGGAACGACGAGGCCGAGTTCTTCGTACTCCGTGAAGAGTGCGGAGAGGGTGGCGACCAGGTTCTGTCGCTTGTCGCGCCTGACCGGGATACCGCCGAGGGCGCGCATGAGCCAACCGAGCGGCGGCGTGAAGAGGGTGTGCTTCGCCATGAACGAGATCGTGATCTCGAAATACTCGGCGAAGGCGATTAGGTAGATGAAATCCCAGTTCGTCGTATGCGGCGCTGCGATCAGCACGTATTGCTTGGGCTCGGGGCGCTCGCCCCAACTCGTCCAGCCGGTCGCGGCGAGAAAGAGTCGAGCCAGCTGGCGCCGGACGGGTCGTTTCGACATGCGCGGGAGCTTAGCGGGCCGACCCGAGGCCGCTTGCCGCGGAATTTGAGCCGCAGCGGTCTCCCCATCAGCCGCCTACACTGCGCCCCCCATGACCCATCAACAACGTTCGATCCTCGCAGTGGCGATGCTGACCCAGGGCGTCGCCGTCGGCGTGACCGTCGGCATTCTGCCGGTCTTCTTGCAGCCCCTCGAAGCCGCTTTCGATGCGCCGCGCACCCAGATTGCCTCGGCGCAGATCCTGATCATGGTCGCGCTCACGGCGGGAAGTATTCTGACCGGTGCAGCGCTCGACCGGGGTTATGCGCGTCCCTTGATGATGGCGGGAGCGACGCTGATGGTGATGGCGCAGCTCGTCGCGTCGATCGCCCCGAACCTCGGGGTGCTCGCGCTGGCCGCCCTGATGGCTGGCTTCGCGATTCCGTCGATCGGCCCAATCACGGCGGCGAGTCTCGTGACCCGCGTCTTCGATGAGGAACGGGGGAGGGCGCTTGGCCTGATGAGCATGGGCCCGCCGCTCGGCTCCGGACTCTTCGCCTTTCTTGCGGGCTGGGGAATTCTGGCGCTGGGCTGGCGAGAAACCTTCATGCTCTTCGCGGGGATCGCTGCCGTCGTTCTGCTGCCGATGATCTGGTTCATCGTCCCCCACCGCTACGAGACTGAGGCGACTCCAGTGGCTGCGGGCGAGACCGAAGCGGAAGAAGTCACGATGGCCGATGTCGCCCGAATGCCCGTCTTTCTCTGGTCCGCCGCCGTCTTCGCGCTCGCAGCCGGGATCTCCACCGGTTGGACGACCCATGTCGCGGCCTATATGACCGGTGTTGGGCTCAGCGAAGCAGAGGCCTCGACCTGGCTCGCTGTGCAGTATTGGATGGGGGTCCCCGGCGCTGTCTTCTTCGGGATGATGGCGGACCGACTCGGCGTTTCGACGCTCTTTGCGCTTTTGCTGACCTTGGCCGCGGCGTGCTTCGCGGGGTTCGCCTTGATTCCGGATCCGACGGCGGCCAAGGCGATCTGCACGCTCTTCGGCTTCTCCTTCGGCGGTGTGATCCCGCTTTACATGCTTCTGCTCGGACAGCGCATGGGACCGGATGCCCTGGGTCGCGCAATGGGATTGTCGAATCTCTTCATGCTTCCGGCCGTGTTTGGGGCGGTGCTGCTCGCCGCTTCGGTTTTTGAGTCGACGGGCGGCTACAAGTCGGCGTTGCTGGTTTTTGCGGTCGGGATGGTCATCTCGATCGGTTGTCTCGTTGGATCTAATCGGAGTGTGCGCGACGCATGACGAAGGAATACACGTTTCGCGATGGACGAATCACATCCCCTGTCCTGAGGACACTCAACGCCGCTGGGTCGGCACTTGAATTGATCGGAATTCGCGCTCGCCTTGAGCCGGACGCGATTGAAGCCGAGGCGATCAAGCAGGCGGGTTCCTCCGATTTCGGAGGGGATAGCTACCGCGAGCCCCTCGAAAGGCTGTGTGCGTCGATGGAGGACGAGGCGGGGCTCTCGGCCTTTGGTCGGATGGCGACGAAGAATATGATCACGTCGCAGCTCGTCACACGGATCAAGCTTCAAGAATGGACGAAGGCGAATCCCGAGGCCGCGGGCGAAGAGATTAAGCGGCCCTGGGTCATCCTTGGCCTGCCGCGAACCGGGACGAGCATTCTTTCGATTCTGTTAGGCCTCGATCCGATGGTCCGACCGCTTCGGCAATGGGAGGCAAGAGCGGTCGTACCGCCGGCGACCCTCGCGACCCAGTACACGGATCCGCGCATCGCAGAAGCCGACCGCACGATGGCGCAGCTCACGAAGCTCAATCCGGCGGTTGGGGCGATGCATCCCTTCGGTTCGATGCTGGCGGAGGAGTGCATTCCCTTCATGATGATGGACCTGCGCTGTCTCGGCATGGAGACCCAGGCGCTCGTGCCGAGCTATGGGCAATGGCTGCAGGATTGCGACATGACGCCTTCGTACGTGCAGCACAAGAAGGCGCTGCAGGCGCTTCAATATGCTCAACCGACGCAAGCCTGGAGCCTCAAGACGCCGAATCATCTTTGGTGTCTCGAGACGCTCCTCGAGTTCTACCCCGACGCTCGGCTGATCTGGACCCATCGCGATCCCGGTCCGGTCACGGCTTCGGTGGCGAGTCTGAACTCGACGATGCAGGGCATCTTTACAAAGGACCGCGATCCGGTTGCCGTCGGTGCGGATTGGTTCGGCAAGCTTCAGCACGCGATTCGTCGGGGCATCGAGTTCGATGAGCAGGCCGACGAGGGCTGGTGCGTGCACGTGCACTACAGTGAGATGATGCGCGATCCCCTCGCGACCATGCGGAAGATCTACGCCCATTTCGGGGACGAGCCCCACGAATTGCATGAGCGCCGGATCGAGTCATGGCTCGCCGAGAAGCCGCAGACCCATGCGGGAAAGCACGTCTACGACCCGAACGACTTCGGCTGGACCTACGAATCCCTCGCGAGCGAGTGGCAGCACTACACGGACCGCTACTCAATCGAGCGCGAGAAGTAGCCTCGCCTCGCTCGCCTATTTACCCGTGAAGTTGGGCTTTCGCTTTTCGGCGAAGGCCTTCGGTCCTTCGATGGCGTCGCTGCTCGCGAAGACGGCCTGGCCGTAGTCGAACTCGTAGGCGAGAGCCTCGTCGAGGGTCATGCCGTCGGTTTCGTGCAGGGTCCGCGTGATCGCCGCGACGGCGAGGGGCCCATTGCTCGCGACGACTTCCGCGATCTCCCGAGCCTTGGCGAGAGCCTGGCCATCGGGGACCACGTGTCCGATCAATCCGATCTCGAGCGCCTCAGGAGCCGTGATGTGCTTTGCGGTGAGGAGGATCTCGGCGGCCTGGGTGTACGGAATCTGGCGCGGCAATCGAACGGCGGAGCCCGCCATCGGATAGAGCGACCAACGCGCTTCGGAGACCCCGAACCGAGCGCTCTCGCCCGCAACACGAATCTCCATCGCCTGCAGAAGCTCGGTTCCGCCGGCGATCGCGACACCTTCGACGGCGGCGACGATCGGCTTCGAAGGGCGGTAGCCCCGGAAGAGCGCCTTCCAGTGAATGTCCGGGTCCTCGGCCATGCGCGCCTGGACGTCGATCTCCGAATCGCCCTTGCCGCTATCCCCGGCCATGCCCTTGAGGTCCGCACCGGAGCAGAAATTGCCTTCGGCTCCGGTCACGATGATCACCCGCACATCCGGATCCGCATCCGCCTCGCGATAGGCGTCATACATCCGAACAAGCATCTCGCCGCTGAGCGCATTGTACCGCTCCGGCCGATTCATCGTGATCGTCATGATATGACCATCACGCTCAACAATTGCATCCGGCATAATAATGATCCTCTTTGCGGAACGACGATCCGGCAGAAGCGTCAGGCAGTCCGCGTTAGGCAGGTCAGTCTGCGTGGGGCCCCCAGCGAATCCGGTCTGCGCCGCCTACTAGCCGAAGAGCAGCGCATCCAGCGAAATTGCACCGGGTCCCATAAGGAAAAACATGCCGCAAACGACCGCCAGGTTGATCGTGTACTCCGCACCGGGCGGATCGTTCGTGATGAGGTAGCCGGCGCCGCGATGGCCGACGATGCCCGCGACCGCCATTGTGCCGATCAGGATTACGCAGGAGGGGCGCGTGGCGAGGCCCAGGGCAAGGAACGCGCCGCCGACCAGTTCGGAGAGCATCGCCATCCGCGCCTGGACTTCGGGCATGGGAACGCCAAGGTCCTTCAGCCAGGCCGCGAAGCCGTCGAGGTTGCCATTGCCGACCCAGCCGAGTTTGCCGAAGGCGTGGATCATGAAGCAGACGCCGATCGCGACGCGGCCGACCAAGAGGGCGACGTCTACGAAGAGCGGGTTTGTTCCGGTGAGCAGGGCGCCGAGGTCCATGGCTTTGGGGCTCCTTTTGGGGGCAGCTGAGGGCAGCGAAAAATGGGCAGCGAAAAGCGAGCATCCGTTCAGTCGATGTGAGGCTCGCCCCTGTGCCGTCCGGTCGAGAACGGTTTCTCAGGGTCCAGCGGTTTTAGCACAGCGGAATCACCGGAAATCAGTCTGTTCTGCGTCCTCGTCGCGCATGGATCGCCCGTTCTTCGGGTCAGAATCGCTCTTTGACCGCTCGAATCTGCGCGTGGTGATTGAGCCCCCGCGCGATTGCCCCCATACTCCCGGCGCCCCTCCCGCTGAGCGTGGTGTGCCCGTAAACGGCGCCGCCCGCGACCAAAGGATCCGAGATGAGCGCGTCGCAGTCGAACGAGGACGGAAGCGTCTTCGAACGCGTTGAGGCCAGCGCCGATTTTCCGGCGATGGAGCGGGAGATCCTCGCCTTCTGGGAAGAGGCCGATGCTTTCAGGGAAAGCAATCGCCGCCGAAAGGGCCAACCGGAATTCGTCTTCAACGACGGTCCGCCCTTCGCGACGGGCTCACCCCACTACGGCCATCTACTCGCGGGAACGATCAAGGACATCGTCCCGCGCTTCTGGAGCATGCGAGGCCACCACGTCGAGCGTCGCTTCGGCTGGGATTGTCACGGTCTACCGATTGAAGCGCTTGCCCAGGAAGCACTCGGCCTCGCTGGGACGGGGGAGATCCTTGAACGCGGCGTCGATGTCTTCAACGAACAGTGTCGGCAGATGGTCGACACGTACGTCGAAGAGTGGCGGAAGACCGTCTCGCGCATGGGCCGCTGGGTCGACTTCGACAACGACTACAAGACGATGGACCTCGACTTCATGGAGTCGGTCTGGTGGGTCTTCAAGCAGCTCTGGGACAAGGACCGGGTCTACAAGAGCTACCGGATCATGCCGTACAGCTGCAAATTGGCGACCCCGCTCTCGAACTTCGAAGCGAATCAGAACTACAAGGACGTTCAGGATCCGGCGATCACCGTTCGATTGCGCGTGACCGACGATGTGAGCGCGATCGATCCCGACCTGCCCGGGGGCAAGTCGCTCTTCATGACGGCGTGGACGACGACGCCGTGGACGCTGCCCGAGAATCTCGCGTTATGCGTCGGCCCCGCGATCGACTACGCGATCGTAGAAGACCTCCAGAGTGGTGATCATCTGGTCTTCGCGGAAGCGCGGCTCGCCGCCTATGACAAGAAGCTCGGTAAAGCCCTGAACAAGGGCGAAGGGGAGGGGGCGGAAGGCAAGACGTACCGCCTCGTTCGCCGCGTTGAAGCGTCTGCGCTCACGGGCCTGCACTACGAACCGCTCTTCCCGTACTTCGCGGATCAGCCGGGCGCCTTCGTCGTGCTCGAAGATGGTTATGTCACGACCGAGGACGGATCGGGCGTGGTTCATCAAGCCCCTGCCTACGGTGAAGACGACTTCCGCGTCTGCCGCGCGGCGGGAATCGGTCTCGTTGATCCGCTCGATGCGGAAGGGCGCTTTACGGAACCGGTCTCGGAATATGTCGGCCAGTTCTGCAAGGACGCGGACAAGGCGATCATCAAGCGTCTCAAGGACGAAGGAAAACTCGTCCATCAGTCGACCCTCGAGCATAGCTATCCCTTCTGCGAACGAACGGATACGCCTCTTATCTATCGCGCGATCGAAGCCTGGTACGTGAAGGTCGAGGATCTGCGAGACGACCTGGTCACGAATAACGAAGAGATCGGCTGGGTTCCGCAATCGGTCGGCGCGAACCGTTTCGGCAACTGGCTGAAGGACGCGAACGACTGGAATATCAGTCGCAATCGGTTCTGGGGATCTTGTATCCCGATCTGGGTCAACGTCGACGATGCCGAAGACACGATCTGCGTCGGCTCGCGTGACGAGCTCGAGGAACTCTCGGGCGTTCGCGTCGATGATCTGCATAAGCACGTCGTCGATGCGGTGGAGATCGTGCGCGATGGAAAGACCTATCGCCGCACGCCGGAAGTGCTCGACTGTTGGTTCGAGTCGGGCTCGATGCCCTATGCGTCGCATCACTATCCGTTTGCGGAGCGTTTCGCGAACGGAGACCAATTCGATTCCATCTTCCCCGCGCACTTCATCGCCGAAGGCCTCGATCAGACCCGCGGTTGGTTCTACACGCTGCTTGTTCTGGGCACGTCCCTCTTCGGCAAGAGTCCGTATCAGAACGTGATCGTGAACGGCCTCATTCTGGCCAGCGACGGCAAGAAGATGTCGAAGCGGCTCAAGAACTATCCGGATCCGAACGAGATGCTCGATCAATTCGGCGCCGACGCACTTCGCGCGTACATGATCGATTCGCCGGTCGTGCGCGCCGAGGAGCTTCGCTTTGACGAGGCGGGACTCAAGGAAATCGTTCGGACGGTGATCCTGCCGTATTGGAACGTTCTTTCATTCTTTACGACCTACGCCGCAATCGATGGGTACGACCCGCGATCCTGGACGCCGGATCCCGTTGCGGAACGGCCCGACATCGATCGATGGATCCTGTCCGTCATGCAGAGCCTCGCGCGGGACGTGAATACCGAGATGGAGGGCTACCGCCTTTATACCGTTGTGCCTCGTCTGGTTAGCTTCTGTGACGACCTGACGAATTGGTACGTGCGTCGCTCCCGAGCCCGCTTCTGGAAGACCGAAGACGATCGCGACAAGACGAATGCCTTCGCCACGCTCTACGACGTGCTGACGACGTTCTCGAAGATCCTCGCTCCCTTCATGCCCTTCCTGACGGAAGAGGTTCATCAGCGACTCGTACGCGTCGTGGATGCGGAGGCCGAGAAGAGTGTGCATTGGTGCGACTATCCTCAGGCGGAGACGGCGCTGATCGATGAGCGTCTCGAGCGACGGATGGCGACCGTTCGGGCGGTGTCCGCGCTGGGGCGCCGCGTGCGTGAGGATCACAAGTTGAAAGTGCGGCAACCCCTGCGCGAGTTGACCGTCGTCCATCGCGACGCCGAAGTCCGCTCGGACGTTGAAGCGTCGGCATCGCTGATCGCCGACGAGTTGAATGTGAAGCGCGTCGCCGTGGAGGAGGACGAAAGTGCCTTCGCGAGTGTGACGGTCAAGCCGAATTTCAAGACGCTGGGAAAGCGATGCGGCCCGAAGCTTAAGCAGATCGGGCCCGCGCTCGGGGCCTGGGGCTTTGAGGAAGTGTCACGGCTTGAGGCGGGTGAAACGATTGAGGTCGAGGGCGAGGCGATCGGCCTCGAAGATGTCCTGCTTCAGCGCGAAGCGACCGAGGGGGCCGCAACCGCGACGGATGGTGAATACACCGTTGTCCTCGACGCGGAACTCGATGATGCGCTTCGTCGCGAGGGGATCGCTCGGGATGCGATCAACGCCTTCAACAATGTGCGTAAGGACAAGGGCTTCGAGGTGAGCGATCGCGTTGCGATTGGCTGGGCCTGCGACGATGACACGGTTTCCCAAGCGCTTGCGGAGCACGCGGAGCTTGTCTCACGCGAGATCCTCGCGTCAGAGTTCGGAGGCGGGGAGGGCGGCGCCGATTCCATCGATCTTGGCGGGGCGCAGCTTCGCTTCTCGATCGAGCGGGTGAGCTGAGCCCGATTCTTTCGGGTGACTCTCAGGTCGTGGCAATCCGGAGTCGGCGACGTAGGATTCGTTCGCGTGCCGCTCGGAAAGACGGGCGGCGTGAAACGCGCCAACCTTGAGGATTCCGACCATGTCCCACGTGACCCCCGAAGATCAGGACGGAGGCGTTCGCCTCCTTCGCATCGACAACGGCAAGCCGAACGCGGTCTCGACCGCACTCGCGAATGAGATGATCGAGGCGCTTGAGAAGGCGGCCCAAGACGAGTCCGTCAAGGCGATCGTGATTGCGGGCTCCCCGGGCATGTTCAGCGCGGGGTTCGATCTCGGCACGATGAAGAAGGGACCCGCGGCGGCGAACGCGATGGTCAAGGCGGGTGGGCGTATGGCTCTCGCCGTCTACGATCATCCGAAGCCGGTGGTCGCGGCGTGCGGTGGTCACGCGATCGCGATGGGACTCTTTCTGACGATGGTCTGCGACTACCGCGTCGGTCCGGAAGGCGAGTTCAAGTTCGCCGCGAACGAGACGGCGATCGGCATGACCCTACCGACCTTCGGGATCGAGTTCGCGCGAGCGGCGCTCTCGAAGCGACACTACGACCGGGTCATCGTTCACGCGACGTTCTACAACCCGAGCCAGGCGGTCGATGCCGGCATGCTCGACGAGATTGTTCCGCCGGACCAGGTCGAGTCCCGCGCGATCGAGATCGCCACGACGCTTGGGGAGCTCCCTGCGCGGGCCTTCGCGAATAACAAGCGCCTCTCCCATGCGCCGACGTCAGAGCTGATCGCGTCGACGCTCGAGGAGAACATCGATTCCATGATGCCGAAGTCGTAGCGAGCGCGCCCAACAAGAGAGGATCGATCTCGATGGAACTGAACGGCATCGCGCACATCCAGCTCACGGTTTCGGACTTCCCGCGCGCACGGGCATTCTGGGCGCCGCTGCTCGAACTCTTCGAGATGAAGATCCTGCTCGATACCGAGAGTTACTTCTATTGCATCGGGAGCCGAACCGGGATCGCGATCGCGCCGGCGAGGGATGGAAACGATTCCTTCGACCAGCGCCGCGTGGGGTTACACCATCTCTGTCTGCGTGCGCGAGAGCGCGAGCACATCGATGAGATCCACACCTTCGTCCAGGGACTCGGAGCAACGATCGTCCACGAGCCCCGCGAAGACGGTTTCGCGCCGGGGTACTACTCGGTTCTCTTCGAGGACCCTGATGGGATTCGGATTGAAGTGAATCACGTTCCCGGAAGAGGACATCTGAAAACGTAGCGAGCCGGCGTTAGGCCCCTCTGACTTCAACCGGAATTCCATTCGCCACATGCGTGGCGGAGGGAACATCGAGGGTCGTCTCGTCCGTCAGATAGTTTGCGCACGCCCCCGGCTGCTTCTCCTGCGCAACCGCGAGTCGTACGCCGGGAAGGGTATGCCCGTAGCCGTGGGGCAGGCTGACGACGCCCTCCATCATTTCATCGGTGACATGAACCTCGACTTCGATCTCGCCCACCCGCGAGGAGACCCGTGCGAACTTGCCTGTCTCGATGCCGAGGCGCTCTGCATCCGCCGGGTGCACCTGAAGCGTGCATCGGTTCGGGCCCTTCGCGAGGGCGGGCAGGTTATGCAGCCACGAGTTCATGTTGCGAATCTGACGTCGTCCAACGAGCACCATCCGATCGGACTGGCTGCGCTCTTCGAGACCCGCTTCGAGCCGCGCCAAATCGTTCGTGATGTACTCGGGGCACAAGTCGATTCGGTCGTGGGGGATGCACTCGGGCAGTCGGTTCGCCTGAAGGGGACCGAGGTCGACACCCTGGTCCGCGGCGCGCAGCTTCTCGAGGTTCAAACCATCCGGGTTCCCGCCGAACTTGTCGCCGTAGGGTCCGACTCGAACCATGCCCTCGATCATGCGCATCGGGCCCTTCTCATCCTGCAGCATGTCGAACGCGGCTTCGGGGGTGACCTCGGGACAACCCGTGCCGGGGCCCACCATCATGCCGAGCATGCCCTTGATCATCATGTCGTCGATGATCTTCCAATCGGCGACACCGGCGAGCCGCGCGCCGAGTTCGCAATAGATCTGCCACATGTCGCGCTGGCCGCCCGTCGCCTCGAAGAGCTGGGGGGACCACCTTGAGAAGTTGTGCACCGTCGTCGTCTCGAAGAGGAACTCGTAGTTCTCGTGTTCGAGCTGAACCGTGCTGGGCATGATCAGGTCGGCGTGGCGCGTCGTCTCGTTGATGTAGATATCGAGGGAGAGCATGAAGTCGAGTTCATCGAGGGCCGCGGCCAGGCGCTCGCCGTTCGGCGCGGAGAGGACGGGGTTGCCCATCGCCGTGATGAAGCCGCGCATGCGCTGTTCGCCGGCGCTCGCTTCTTCCATCTCCTCGGCCATCAGGCCGCAGGGGATCTGGTTGCTGATCTCGGGGCTCTTGCTCTTGACCGTCTTGTAGCGCCCATGCTCGAAGGGCTCCGCGGGCCGACCCGCTTCGCTTCGCCCCGTTGCGGGGCGCGCGAAGAGCATGCCCCCTTCGGCGTCGAGACGTCCGGTGAGGATGTTGACGACCTGCACGAGCCAACTGGCGAGGGTGCCGTATTCCTGCGTGCAAAGGCCGATTCGGCCATACCAGGCGCCGTTTGCGGCGGCGAAGTCCCGGGCGAGCTGGCGTGTTTGTTCGGGGGCGATGCCGGTTGCGGCTTCGACGCGCTCGGGTGTGTAGTCCTTGACGATCGATTCGATCGCATCGAGGCCGTCCGTGAACTCAGTGAGTCGGCCTGGCGCAACGAGCCGTTCGTCGAAGAGAACCTGACAGACCGAGAGCAGGAAGTAGGCGTCCGAGCCGGGCTTGATGAAGATGTGGTCCGACGCGATTTCGGCGGTCTCGGTTCGCCGGGGATCGATGATCACGACGCGCCCGCCGCCGTCGACGATCTTCTTGAGTCGCTTCTTGGCGTTGGGGGCGGACATCAAACTGCCCTGGGAGACGAGTGGGTTGCCGCCCATACAGACGAAGAAGTCAGTTCGCTCGAGGTCGGGAATCGGGAACTGCCACGGATCGCCCATCATCGTGTGATGCACGACGTTCTGCGGATGTTGATCCATGGTGGCGGCGGAAAAGGATCGCTGGGTGTCGAGGCCGTTGATGAAGGGCGGGATATAGAGTTGGGCGCCGACGTTATGTCCCGTCGGGTTGCCGATGTAGTAGCCGTTCGCGTTGTTCCCGTACTTCTCTTTGATCTCGAGCAGCTTCGAGACCGCGAGGTCCATCGCTTCGTCCCATTCGATCTCGGTCCAGGACCCATCCGCGTTCTTCTTGACCGGTTTCTTTAGCCGCTCAGGATCCTCGTAGATCTCCTTCATCGCGTAGGCCTTGGGGCAGAGGTAGCCCTCGGAGCGCGGGTCGTCGGGATCGCCTTCGATGCGGATCACACTTTGCTTTGCCGGATCGACTTCGATCAGCAGGCCGCAGCTGGCCTCACAAGTTGAGCAGGAGCGATGGATGATCTGGGTCGAGGGGGCAGGGGCGGCCATGGATGAAGTCTCCGAGCAAGCGGTTCGCGAGGGGAAACTCTAACGAACGCGCGGCGGAGAAACCGCTCGCTAGGCATCGCTCTTTCGGGTGTTGATGGCGATCCCCGCGCCTTCGCGGCGGCGCATCAGACCCTCCTGAACGGCGGAGGCGACCAGGCGGCCGTCCATCGTGTAGAAGAGCATGCGCCCGAGCGCGCGGGATTGTTTGAGGACGGGACTATCCCCCACCGCGTAGAGCCACTCATCGATTCGGAAATCGTCGTGAAACCAGATCGCGTGATCGAGGCTTGCCGACTGCGTGTCGGGATCCATGATCCCCCACTCCATGGGGTGCTGGGCAGGCACGACGATCGTTTGGTCCGAGGTGTAGGCGAGGATCGCCGCATGCAGCCCCGGATCATCGGGCAGCGAGCCGCGCGTCCTGTACCACGTCCTGAGCTCGGGCTCGCGACCGCCTCCATCGTTCATCGAGAGGCCACCCTCGACACAAATTTCGACGGGCCCCACGCCGAGTTGTTCCTTGGTGAACTTGCCACCCATCTTGCGCGAGGCACGAATGATTCCGTCCTCGTATTCCTCGCCGGATGGCGCGCTCGGAACATCGACGTCGACCTGTCGTCCGGGGGCATCCTCGGGAACCTGAAACGACATGGAGAGGTTGAAGATGGCGCGGTCACCTTGATGGGCGACGACGCGGCGGGTCGTGAAGGTTCGCCCATCCCGAATTCGGTCGACGGCGTAGTCGATCGGGATGGCGGGGTCGCCGGGGCGCAGAAAGTAGGCGTGCGCCGAATGCGCAGATCGGTTCTCGACGGTTGCCTGGGCTGCGCGCATGGCCTGCGCGAAAACGAGGCCGCCAAAGACGCGGCCGTTGCCGGCTCTTTGGGAGTGGCCGCGGTAGAAGTCATCGCCCACGTGAGGGCTCGAATCCAGGCGCTCGAGCTCGAGGTGGGTGAGGAGATCGGCAAGGGATTCGTCGGGAGGGAGCATCATGGCGCCTTTGTATTAGCGAATCGGAAGGGAATTTGGGGGATTCCGGGCACGCGCGGGAGCGTCTATCGTTCGGGACCCGGCGAGGCGCCGCTTTCGCCCGCAACCCAACCATTCAGATCAAGGAAAATCGCGATGGCCGATCTGCCCTTCAAACTTTTCGACGCCGACAACCACTATTACGAGGCGGAGGATGCGTTCACTCGCCACATCGATCCCAAGATGAAGAAGCGATGCATGAACTGGGCAACGCTCAACGGGCGTAAGGAACTGCTCGTCGCCGGGAAAGTGAACCGCTTCATTCCGAACCCGACCTTCGACCCCGTCGCGCGACCGGGTTGTCTCGACGATTACTACAAGGGCATCAATCCGGAAGGCAAGAGCATCCGCGAAGCCTTCGGCGCCTTGGAGCCGATCGATCCGGTTTACCGCGATCGTGACCTGCGTCTCGTCAAGATGACCGAGCAGAACATCGAGAAGGCGATCTACTTTCCGACGCTGGGCGTCGGGATGGAAGAGGCGCTCAAGACCGATACGGAAGCGGTGCACACGGCCTTCGAGGCCTTCAACCGATGGCTCCTCGACGATTGGGGATTCTCGTACGAGGAGCGGATCTTCGCCGCGCCTTACATCTCGCTGATGGATCGCGATCGCGGCATCAAGGAGCTCGTCTGGGCGCTCGAGAATGATGCGCGCTTCATTGTTATGCGCCCGTCCTACATCTACAACAAGGGCGGGAGCCGGTCGCCGGCGGATCCCTACTACGATCCCTTCTGGCAGATCGTGAACGACTCGGGCATCACCGTCGTCTACCACGGCGGCGATTCAGGCTACGGCGAGTACATGGAAGATTGGGGCGAGGGCGGCTCGATCGAGAGCTTCGGCTCGTCTCCGCTACGCAGCATCACGATGTCCCACAAGGCGCCCTTTGACTTGATGGCGGCGCTGATCGCACATCGACTCTTTGAGCGCTTCACGAACCTGCGCATGGCGTCGATCGAGATGGGGGCGTTCTGGGTGCCGTGGTTGCTGCAGTCGCTCGAGCGGACCTACGGACAGGACCCGAGTTATTTCTTCGAGGATCCCATCGAGACGTTCAAGCGCCATATCTGGATCGCGCCCTTCCACGAGGACAGCGTGCTCAAACTCAAGAACCTGCTGGGGGCTGAAAATCTCCTGCTGGGATCCGACTGGCCCCACGCGGAAGGCCTCGTCGATCCGACCGATTTTGCGAACGACCTCGACGGGTTCAGCGACGAGGAAGTGAAGATGGTGATGCGGGACAACTGCGAAGCCCTCTCGGTTCGGCGACCGGCCTAATCGTCCCGAATCAGGTTTCGTCCAACTAAGCCTTTCCAGCAACTAAGCCTTTCCAGCAAGGAAGCCCTTCATATGCGCGCAGCACTCCTCGAAAAGAACCAGCAACCCCTCGCCGTCGTTGACGACATCGAGATTCAGGATCCGCAGCCCGGCGAAGTGCTCGTCAAGGTTTCGCATTGCGGCATCTGCCATTCGGATCTCACGGTGGTCGACATGCCCGGCGGCGGACAGCTTCCGCAGGTTCTCGGACATGAGGCCGCGGGGGAGGTCGTCGAGGTCGGGATGGGGGTCACCCGACTGAAGAAGGGCGACCGCGTCATGCTCTCGCCGCTTCCGACTTGTGGCGTTTGCTATTTCTGCAATCGAAACCAGCCCGCACTCTGCACCGATGGTCAGAGCTTCATGCTCGGGACGCGCGCGGACGGCACGTCGCCGCTGTCTCGCAACGGCGAACTCGTCTATCAGGCCTTTGGACTCGGTGGATGGGGCGAGTACGCGACCATCAACGAACGGCGGGCGATCAAGATCGATGACGACACGCCCCTCGAGATTGTGTGCGTGATCGGGTGTGCGGTTCAAACGGGCGTCGGCGCCGTCCTTAACACGGCACAGGTCGAGGAGGGCGCAACCGTTCTCGTGACCGGGCTCGGCGGGATTGGCGTGTCGATTGTGCAGGGCGCGCGGCTTGCGAACGCGTCGAAGATCATTGTGTCGGACCCCGTTGCCGAGCGCCGCGACTACGCGGCGAATTTTGGTGCGACCCACGTACTCGATCCAACCCAGGACGACGTTGTCGCGAAGGCAATCGAATTGACCGGCGGCGTAGGCGTCGACTACGCCTTCGATGGTGCGGGGCATGAAAAGTTGATCGCCGATTGTCTTGCCGCGACGCGAAGCGGCGGCACGACGACGATGGTCGGGGCGGCGATGGGCACGTTCGAGATGCCAATTCCGGCGATGTTCCTGATGCAGGAAAAGAAGCTTCAGGGCTGCCTACTCGGCTCGTGCAATAGCCATCGCGACATCCCGCGCTTCCTCGCGCTTTGGCGCAAAGGCGCACTCGATCTTGAGAGCATGATCACCCATCGCCATCCGATCGAGGACGTGAACGTCGGCCTCGACGATATGCGCGTGAGCCGGGGCCTCCGACACGTTCTCGAGTTCTAGAGAGTGAGGACTGCGCGGAGGAGACATTGCCCATGAAGGCCTGGAGAGTCGTTCGATCCGCGCGTCCGAGTGAAGCGCTCGAACTGCTCGACGTGGAGGTGCCGACTCCGGGACCGGGGCAGGTTCGCGCCCACGTCTCCGCTTCGGCCTGCAACCTAAATGAAGTGGATGGTTGCTATGGGCGCTACAAGACGGTCGATCCGGACTTGCCGTATACGCTGGGGATGGAGGCGGTCGGGGTCGTCGACGCAGTAGGCGAGGGTGCTGAAGCTTTCCTCGGACGACGCGTGATGCTGACGGGTGTTGGCGCGACCGGTGCGCATGCAGAGTACACGTTAGGCGGGCAGGAGATGGTATTCGACTGCCCAGAGAGCCTCGATGATGTCTCCGCTGCCGCTTTCTATTTCCCGTACCACGTTGCCTATGTCTCGCTGATCGAAAGGGGCAGGCTGGCTGCGGGGGAGACGGCGCTGATTCATGCGGGGGCCGGCGGCGTGGGCTCGGCGGCGATTCAGCTCGCGAAGTCACAGGGCGCTCGGGTGATTGCGACCGCGGGAAGTGCTGCGAAGCTCGACTTCTGTCGAGAGCTCGGGGCGGATGTCGCGATTGACTACACGCAGGGGGATTTCACGCAGGCGATCGCCGACGCGACCGACGGCCAGGGAGTCGATGTGGCGTGTGATCTCGTGGGCGGTGAAGTCACGAAGAACACGATGAAGGTGATGGCGTATAACGGGCGCTTGATGCTGACCGGGTTCTCTGGCGGAATCGAGGCGGAAGACGAAGCAGGTCTTCTCCCTCGACCGATCATCTTCGGCAATTTCTCGGTTTCTGGTGTCTTGATGACCTACGGGGACCCCGACGCGTTTGGCCTTGTCGGTATCCACGTCGTGCCGCGCTCGCGAGGGGAGGCAATCCATGCCGATCTGCTGTCGCGACTGGAAGCGGGCGAGATTCGTCCGATCGTCGGGCGGCGCGCTGCGTATTCTGAGCTTCCGCAAGAACTCGAGCGGATGGAGCGGCGCGAGACGATGGGGCGAACCATTCTGGATTGGGGGGCGGTGTCCTAGCCGCGCTGCCCAGCCGGATTCGTTTCCGATCCGCGTAGACCGGCTGAGGGGGCGTTAGGCGAGGTCTCAGCGAAAATGATGGTCTTTCCCCGTCCTTTCGTGCGAGACTGCCCCGATGCTGAGTTCAATCGGGCAGCGCGCTAAAATCGATCTGAGATTGCGCATCGGGATTCCGCGGAGCCCGCGCATGCGGTGCCTACTCATGGCTCTTGTTCCGGGCATGCTCTTCGCACTATCGCCTGTTGCGGCGAACGCGGACGACCTGACGAGTGCAAACTACATGCATCGCGCCGGAACGATCGTCTCGTCCTCGGCCGTGGGGGCGCAGGCGCTTCAGAGTGCCGCAGCCGTACCCACGCTGATGAGTATGGACGCGACGGTCGGCGCGGCGCCGACGGCGGCGGCGGTCGGTAGTTCTGCGACGCTTCGGTCGCTCTTGCCGGGCTATCTCGCCATCGTCATCGGTTCGTTCCCGACCCTCGACCTCGATGGCGACCTGGCGCAGTTCTTTCTCGATCTTGACGACGATGGCGATGGGCTTGAGGACGAGTACGAGACTGGGACCGGCTTCTTCGTTTCGGAAACGAACACGGGGACCTCACCGGTCCTGATGGACTCCGACGGCGATGGTTTCGATGACGGACAGGAAGTGCTGGCCGGGTCCGATCCGAATTCGCCGGCGTCGACTCCGTCTTCACCGCAGGTTCCGGCGATGGCGATGCCGCTTCGCTGGTTGATGCTCGCCATGATGCTTGTGCTCGCGACGATGAGTCTGCGGGCCGTTGGGCAACGTGATGTCCGGCCGGTCCGAATCAAAATGAATGGGAGGCGATGAGCATGCGTTCGCCAAAGTTGGAACGAATCATCCTTTCCGCAGTGGTCGCACTGCTGCTTCTCGGGGCGGGCGCGGCGAACGCGCAGGTGCCGACGAGAGTTCCTTTCCAGGGCTTGCTTCTCGACTCGGGCGGCGCGCCTCTCAACGCGAGCGTGGATCTCGATTTCGAACTCTTCGATGCAGTCGCCGCGGGGAGCAGTCTTTGGCAGGAGAGTCATCTCGGCGTGATCGTCGTGGATGGTGTCTATTCCGTTGACCTGGGCACGACGACGCCGCTCACCCAGAGCGTTCTGGCGGGGGGATCCGCCTTTCTCGAGATCACGGTCGGAGGCGAGGTTCTGGTTCCGCGCCAGCAATTCATGTCGGTCCCCTATGCGCTGGTCGCGAACGAAGCGGCGACGCTCGTCGGTGTGCCCGGTGCCTTTTTCGAGGAAATCGTCGAGCACGTGAATTTCGATGGCGGCGGCCCACCGAACCTCGACCCCTCCGAAGGCTTTGGCGATACCGACCTCGACGGACTCGCGAATTTCGTCGACCCCGACAACGATAACGACGGAATCAGCGACATCGATGAATTCGCGAACGGTCGCGATATCAACCTGCTTTCGCCGGATATCTCGTCGGTTACGCCCACGGAGATCCGCGCGTACAAGTCGGCGACGCTGACCGTGGTGGGAACGAATCTGGATACAACGTCCGCAGTCACCTTTGGCGCCGAGTCACCGACACCGGTCGGCTTGACCGCGACGGGCTTTTCGATCGACGTTTCGGCGCAGACGCTTGCAGCCCAGCAAGACGTGGTCGCGACCATCACGAACGGGCAGAGTGACTCGAATGGCGTGACGATCCGGCCGATCACGCCGGTCATTACGTCTGTCGTCCCGAACGTGACGAACTCCTATATGACGACGAACCTGTTTGTGACGGGAACGGATCTCGACTTCGTGACGTCCGTCGACTTCGGCCTTCAGACGTTTACGCCGACGAACGTGACCGAGACCGGTTTCCAGGTCGAAGTCCTTCCTGAGACGCTCGCCACATCGCTGAGTGTCGTCGCGAATCTCAGCTACGGCGGAAGCGTCGATTCGGCCAGCTCGAACCCAGTCTTCCTGCTAGCGCAGCCGCCGGTCATCACCTCGTCCCCCGGTTTCCTTCAGGCGGGGCTTCCGCACGCGATCACGATCCTCGGCGCCAATTTCTACGCGGGGACGGTCGTGGAAATCGACGGACAGACGCTCACACCGACGGCACTGACATCGTCTTCGATCGACGTCACTCTGCCGGCCCTCTCCGAGGGGAGTTACTCGCTCGACGTCGTTCATCCGAACACGCTCGTTGCGAGCGCCCCCTATATCGCGACGCCCGGAGGCGGGAGTCGCGTCGCCTTCCTGTCTTCGCCGACTTCGGGCGTATTGGGTGGATTGAGCGGGGGGGACGCGATCTGCGCTGCGGACGCGACCGCGAATGGTCTCCCGGCCGGGACCTATCTCGCCTGGTTGAGCGATGGCACAGACTCTCCTGCGACGCGGTTCGACCTGAATGCGGGGCCCTATGCGCTACCGGATGGAACGCCAATCGCAGCAAACTGGGCAGACCTTACGGATGGGGCTCTCTTGACACCGATTAATCAATTGGCAGACGGTGTGACCACCCTCAACTCGTGGGTCTTCACCGGAACAAACTCAGACGGAACGTCGGTGAGCGCGTCGGCGGATGGCGAGAACTGCGTCGGCTGGACCTCGGCAGGCTCGACCGGCGTGCGTGGGCAGTCCGGCGATATCGGAACCACCTGGAGCAATGTCACTTCGATTGGCTGTAGCGTGACGGTGCGGCTCTATTGCTTCCAGAACTAGTCGGGCGAGAGTCGCTGTCTCAGGACCCCCAGCCCCCACGGTTCAGGGCATCATGACGGGCACGATCCGAATCTCTCGAACGAGGGGCGCGCCGTTCTTGGAGTCACGCGACTCGAAGGAGATCATATCTCCGAGATCATTCCCTTTTCTCGGGCGAAGTTCGCTGAGGCGCATGCGGTTTCCGTCGATGTCAAAGACGCGGGTCGCTTCGCTGACGCGGTAAACCGTGCCCATGATCTTCATCGTACCTGCACTGACGTTGATGGACTCGATGATCATCGGGCGCTTAGGGATAGACTCCTGAGCGCTCCGCTCGCCTCGGCCCCCGCGGCCGCCTCGGCCTTGAGCGAGCACCGGACCCGCGACAAACAAACACACCAGAAGGAGTGTTGCTGTCGTGATGAGGAAGCGTTTGAGTGGTGCGTTAGTTCTGGTTCGAATCATCTTGCTTCTCCGATCTCGGGCGATCAATCGAGTTCCCGCCAGTAGAGTGTTCCGTGTTCGGAAGAGGATGTGCCGCTCTCGATATTGATGATCTCGCCATCCTGCTTACTGATGATCAGGCGGTTTCCGCCGCCTCCGGGGGCGATCGAGAGTCTTGCATCGGTCGGCATACCTTGACCGAGGTCCATCGTCCGGCTTGTTCCGGCGATGGGGCTTGTCGGGCTCGGCGGACCAAAGAAGCCCTGGCCGCACTTTGCCAGGAAGCCGTAGAGCGTTGCGATCCCTGAAGGTTCACAAGCGTTCGTTAGGTTCGGCTTGAAGGTCGAGGAGAAGAAGAAGGCGTTGAAGACCTCGTTATTCGTCACGAATTTCTCACCATCATCGACAGAGAGGAAGAATCCTTCGGGCTCCACAGCCGGACAGCTGGCCTCAATGGGTTCGATATCGGATGGGGAGGGCGTCACGTCCGTGAGATCGCCCGTGGGCGCCGCGCGTCCGTCGATCGTGGAGTTGCTTGAACCCTCCCATGGGTCTCGGTCCTTGATCACGTAGTATCGGTTCAACAGGTTGCAACCGTCGAGCGTACTCGAGCAGTTGAGGTTCGACCGCTCGCCGCTTCCGAGCCCGAGGTGGAGAATGCCGTTTACGATCGTTGCGGCCGCGGGGAAATAGAAGCTTCGTGCGTGGGCCGTCGTCGAGCGGGTCGGGTCGTCGGAGAAGAACTTGCGGAACGGCCAGTTGGGCTGATGGAGTTGCGCAGAACTGGGATTGGCGATGCCCTCGTCTCGAATGACCCATTTCCAGACGTTCCCACCGAGGTCGCCGATGTAGATGATGTCTGCGAATCCGTCTTGGTCTTTGTCGAGGACCGCCGGTGCCGAAGCAAACGAGTAGTACATGTCGGACACTGCGCCGCTGGTCGAGCCGTATCGGCGAACGGCGACGGGGCGGCCGGTTTCGATGTTGAGCATCATGATCCCGCGCCCCTTGACGCTGGTCACGTCGTAGGTCGCAGATTCATTGGGATCACTGGTGGGGTCGTATCCGAATCCGAAGATCGCAACCCAAACCTCTTCGATGTCGTCGTTCGCATGCTCGAGACGAACTCGAGTGATGACCGGCTGTGACCAGGTCTGGCCGATTCGAGTCCGCCAGAACGAATCTGCTTCAAGTGGGAATTCCCACATGTAGGCGGGGTAGTTGTTCGAGGCAGGGTCCGTGACGTCAAGTGCGAGGTATTGCTCGCCGCCTTCACGCATGCCCGTCATCAGGACCGTCTTCCATTCGGATGCCAGCTTTGCATCGTCAACGTCGGAATTTCGGTCGATCCAGACATCCGAGACGACCGGCGACCCGTCCACGTTGAGCGCGTGGAGGGTGGCGTCGTCGCGCGCCATTGTTTGGATGGATGAGCGGGCGCTCCAGGGCATGAACGCGAAGACTTCCGTCCCCGTACCGGCATCGTATGTTCCGGTCGCACTCTGATAGTCGCCTGCGTGAAACCCATGGAGGAATCCGTCGTTCGCGCCAGCAATAATGAGGCGGTCGCGGTGGGCGTAGGTGGGGTTCGCTGCGTATTCAGCGTACGACGGCTCGGGGATGAAGCTCGCCGGTGGGCCGACAACGACCGGGTTTGAATGGAAGATGTCGCCGAGTCGGTCCGGGACGCTCGTGCCGTTTTCGACTCGCGTGCGGTCGACGCAGCCCTGGAAAGCATCTCCGCCGCCCGCATACATTCCGGTACCCCATTCACAACCTGCCGTGAACGCCACGATCGCCTTTGTTAGGTCGGAGGTGGTAGATATGTTTGCATGAGGCGGGTATTGAGAGGTGAGCCCCAATGCGCCGCCAAGGTCGCTTTCTGAGACGGTTTGGTCGAAGGTTGAGACGGTTTGCGCCGTGGTGTTACCGGGCAGCGAAATCCGCATGTTTCGGCTGTTTGCGCCCGGCATCTGCTTCGAAGCGTTCCAGAACGGCGGTGCGGCACTCTCGCTCTTGAAAGTACCGCCTGTGCAATACGGCGGGTCGACAAGATCTTCGAGAGCGCAGGCGTTGTTCCGGTCCTGGATCTCTCCGGTCACTGTGATCTGGTAACTCCGCAAGAGGCCCGGCCAGAAGGGGCGGGTACTCGTGGGCTGAAAGAGCGTCGTGTAGAGCTTGCCGCCGTCCGAGGTACGCGCGGCCGGTACGGTCGCTGCGGAAAAACCCTGGGACTTTGAAATGATGTCCTGGACGGATTTGACGAGTGCCTCGGTCAGCTCCTCGGCCTGGTTGCCATTGAAGTAGAGGCCGTTGCCATTCTCGGCCGTCTTCTCAAGAAGTGAATTGACGGCGCCGACCGTGGTGAAACCGACGGTGTAGACATCGACCGCGTTGTGCGTGTCGGGATAGTCCAAACGCATGTCGGTGTCTTGCATGAACTTCGCGATGTCGTCGAGATAGCCGGCGCCACTCGAGAATCCCCAGGGCGGGTTGCCGACTTCCTGGCCGGCCGGTCCGACGTCGGGGTCACTCCATGCGTCATCTGTGTAGTAGTCGCCGATGAGATCATCTTCGAAGTCGGAGAACCCGAGCGTGTGACTGCCGCTCGTCGAAAAGTTGTCTGCGGTCGGCTCGCCATCCGTCACCATGATGACGAAGTTTTTCTGGCACTCCTCGACGATGGGGTCGTCGGGGATGTCGCCGGCCGCGTTGCTGTAGTAGCCGTCCCAATGGTTATAGCTGTAGGCGGGGAACGTCGTTGTGGTATCGACGCCCTTGGGACGATCGGCGGAGTCGCGAGACATGAAATAGGTGTAGAGCTTGAAGAGGGTCTCTCCGAGCGGGGTCGACGTCGATGCGTCGAGGGAGGTGATCGCTGCCTCGATGTCGAGCCGGTTCGAGCTGTACGCGTCGATGGGCGCGTTCACGAATCCGCCGTGCGCCGATCGGTTGAACTGGGCGATGCCGAACCGAACGCGGTCCTCGTAGGTATTGCAGTTTCCCAGATAGGCGGGACAGTCACTATTGGTCTGATAGACAACGTCTCTTGCGATGTCGCGCGCTGCTGTAATGCGGGTGATCTGGTACTTGGCGAACGTTTCGCCATCGATATAGGCGCGACCGTTGTCCGCGTCGTCGATGTCCGCGAGGATTTCTGCGGCGGTCATCTCGCTGCCCGCTTCGCCGTATGTCGTGACGGTGTCGCCGTCGTCGATGCTGAAGAGCCACTCGACATATTCAGGGTAGTACCAAGTGTCGTTTCCGTAGCCCTCGTTGATGCCGTCGGAATACAGCTTTCGAGTTTCCCCACAAAACCTGCGCTCGATGTACCCGCTGTCGTCGTCGTCATCGGGGTCCGGCGTCGCGGTCCAGCCGTCATCACTGCTGTTCACCGCAAAGATGCAGAGGTTGGACCAGCAATAGGCCCAGGTGTCCTCGTTGTCTTGGTCTTCGATGATCCGCCATCCGCCGCCGCCGCCCGAAGGAAGTACGTCGCACGTTGGGGTGAACGATGTCGCGTCGAAGGCTTCGTGTTCCATGATCGTATTCATGGAACCGGAGTTGTCGACCATGAGCAGTACATTGGGGGGGACTTGGGCGGAAAAAATGTCCTCATCGCCCGCGTGCGTTGGTACCGCTAGGAGAGTTGCGCAGAAGAGAGCGGCGAAGAAGAATCGTCGCTGTTGCTGGCTCGCTTCTACCCGGAAACGGTCATGGCTTCGCAAAATATGCGAAGTCGAAAAGTCCATCATCGCAGTCGCGAGTCCGCGCGTTGCGGATCGGGAGTTTCGAAGAAGTCGTCCGTTGGTTTCCATGAATCTCTCGTCTCACTTGCTGAGCCACTGCTCGCATGCATCTCGGGAGAAAACCCGAGGCCAAGCGCAGGGCGGTCCAGCTCGAAGCCGCAAATTGAGTGCGGTCGTCAGAGTGATTCGGCTGATTCCCGGAGGATCTGAAACCAATACGGGCCGGAATTGCTGATGTGCTGCATATCACGCAAGATCGGCAACAGAACGCGGCAAAGCTGCCCGCGAATGCCCGGCGGATTGCGGTGCTGCGCGTCTCGTGGGCTGATTCGACTACGGATCGTGGGCCGGAGCGAGTGCGATCGGTCGCTCAGCCTTGCCGGAAAACCGCGGACGCGGGACTCGGGGGCGTCGACAAGGCTCCACTCACGACGGAATTGTCGATTGAGAGCGGATCTGCCGCGAGAGCGGTAGTGGTAGCGGGCCAGGTCAGTGAGACCGGGGCGCGCTCAGACTCGCTCCGACCGAACGCGACCGCCCGATCGTCGACGCGCGTAGGACGCGCTCAATAGGCTGACTCCACCCACGAGAAGACCGAAGGTCGTCCCGATCTCCGGCACCGCGATGCGCACCTGGGGGAGGTCGCTGATCTGGATGGGGGGACCGCTCGCGGGAACGATGATGCCGCCGAGATCGTCTCCAGTGCCGATGTCGATGGACGTGATGCCATCGCTCAGGCCTTCGAAGGTGAGGCGGAATTGGGCATCGTCATTCGCGACGATCCCGTCGAGACCGGGGTCGCCTTCCGCCGAGTAGGCGCCGGGACTGATCGTATAGGCGAGCATCACGCGGACCCGCGTTGGACCGGGCATCAGCGGAACCATCGTGGGATAGCCGGCTGATTCGGTGAGTGGGCGGAAGGGCGTTCCCAATTGATTGTCTAGCCCGTTGAAGCAGCCCGCCGAGGGGAAGCAGAACAGGGAGTAGATTTTGTCGACGACATCCCCGCTGTCAAAACCGAGGACGGTTTCGTCATAGCCATAATAAGAGAGACCGACTCCCAAGACGTCCTGCGGAGTGGCCGCGGGGTCGTAGAGTCGCGTCCCAATCGTCACGGTTTCGCCGACAGGCAGGATCACGGCATTGCCGTAGATGTATCCGTCGCTGACGGAGATGTCTGTGATCTCCATCGTGTGGACGGCACTTGCAGTCGTCGCGGAGAGGAAGAACCCGAGTAGGATCGACAGTCCGGTGAGACGAGCCGGCGAATAACATGCACGAAGCGCACTGATCGGCCCGGGCGCGAGACTCATCATGGTGCGCTCGGTCCGGGCGCGGGGCCGGCCGCGCCTGAGTAGTACTGCATGTATAGATAGAAATCGTTGAGCGTGACGGCTCCGTCGCCATCGTGGTCAAATTGCAGGTCCGCGCCGAAAACCTCGAACCCGAAAACCGAGACGAAGCTTGAGAAATCAAGGTTCGTCGTAATGAGATCGCCGTTGTAATCCATGTCGCACGGATTGCCGTAGCCGTCGCCGTCCGTGTCGACCTGGTACGAGAGCTCGAAGGGCCCATTCGGAACCAGTGTGCAGTTGTCGATCGAATCGTCGACGCCGTCGAGATCGCTGTCCGGGCCGGCAAGGGCGATCGGTGCGCTGAGCGCGCCGAGGATAAGAACGGCTGAGAGGGCCATCGCCATCCCTATATGCACATAGAGGGAAGCAGGCCGATTTCGCGGTTCAGGTTTCGAAGACATCGATTGGCTCCCGTCGATACGGCCTCGTCACGAAGTCGGACCGTCGCTCTCGATCCTAACACGAGGCCGATTCGGCCGTGGTAGGAAATCCGGGCCGGATCGCCCGGAAAGGCGATAGGTGCGGCTTACTTGCCGGAAACGTTCCCCGTGCCGTACGCACCAGGGGGGCGTTCGGGGGGCGGTGGAGGGACGATCTGGGGAGATCAGCTGCTAGGCCGGCAACTCGATGTCGTAGAGCTTGGCGGCGTTGTCCTGGAGGATCTTACGCTTTCGCGTGTCGCTCCAATCGGCGCTGACTTCGGCGATGTATTCCTGGACCTCGGGGTAGAGGCAAGTGGGGTGCGGAAAGTCGGTCTCGAAGAGGACGTTGTCCTCGCCGATCACGTCGATGAGTTTGGTCGGCGCGACCTTCTCGAACCAGAAGCAGCCCCAGAAATGGTCCCTGAAATATTCCGAGGGCTTCTTCTCGAGTTTGATTTCCTGCTGCGCCCCCGTCTCTTCCCATTCGTAGTCGATTGATTCGAGGACGAAAGGGATCCAACCGATCCCGCTTTCGACGGAGACGACCTTGAGGTCGGGGCAGCGATCGAAGATGCCGCTGTAGATCATGTTCGAAGTGACGCGTGAGTTCTCGACAAAGAGCGCGGCGGAACCGAGGGCGAGGCGTCGGCGCATACCGTTCGAGGGCCAGGCCGCGCGGCCAAACATGTTGAAGGAGGTCTCGCTCGCGCCGATGTGGAAGTTGACGGGAAGGCCCGTGTCGTTGCACGCATCCCAGAACGGCTTCCATTCGTCCTGGCCGAGATCGGGGAGGCCGATCGCGTCGGGATCGCTGCACATCACGATGCCCTTGAGGCCCATGTCTTTCGCGCGCTGCACTTCTTCGACGCTCTGTTCGATGTTCCACCACGGCATGAGTGCCATCGGTAGAAGTCGATTATTCGAGTCGGCCTGAATCTCGGCCATCGCCTCGTTGTAGATCCGGGCGCAGGCGAGGCGGAGGTTGCCATCTTCGACCTTCATGAAGTTCTGGCTGCCGAAGCCGGCGACGTTTGGATAGAGGATCTGCGCGAAGAGGCGGGACTGGTCGAGGAGTTCGACGCGTGCCTTCATGTCATGCGACGCAACGTGTACGTCTTCGATCTGCCAGCCGAAGAACTCGGTGCCGCGGGACTTGCTTCCGTCCTTCGCGATCACGCTCGAGGGATTTGTCGTCGAGATCTGGATGTCCTTGTCGACGATCCAGGCGCGTTCAGCGCCGTCGCCAACGACTCGGGGAACGCGGTCCTTGAGGGACGCGGGGGCGCGGGAAGTCCAAAGGTCGTGCGGCTCGGTGATATGCGCATCGACGTCGATGATCGACAGGTTCTCGGTTCCGGGGGCGGGCGCGGCAGCAGCCATGGCAAGACCTCTATGGATGGAGTCGCCGCGGGACTTCGCGAGCGACGAGCCCCGAAAGCATAGGAATTTCGCAGGCGAGGGACAGCCCGCGATTCGCTCGGAAAACCGGCGGGCCGCCCGCTATGGACGACGGGCGAGGAGAACGGAGCCGGAAGTTCGGAACACGACCTGGCCGTCCGGATCTTCGAGTCGGTCTTCGAAGCTCACGACACCGGTTTCCGGCCGGGACTTCGAGGCGCGGGCGGCGGTGAAGCGGCGCGTAAGTCGAACCTTCGTGTCGACGTAGACGGGGGCGACGAGTTGCAGGCCGTCTCCGCCGAGGCCGGCGACGAGCGCGAGCGGGCCCGGTAGGTCATGAGAGAGCCGCGCTGAGATCGCGAAGATGTGCGGCGCGCAGGCGGCGATGCGACCGAAGATCGAGTCGCGAGCGGAGGCATCGTCGAGGTGATGCGGGTAGGGGTCCCATCGCGCGGCGAAGTCGATGACCTCGCCGCGCTCGATGGGATACCAGTCGCTCGTCTGCTCGCTTCCGACCTCGATGTCCTCGAAGAAAATCGTCGGCTGGGGGGCGGGCATGGGGACTCCTCGCTTCTTCTCTCGCCGACTTCTTTACGACTGAACCGGGCCGCCGGACATGGCGGCCTTGCCGATCGCGGGCTCAATGAACGAGCCGAAGTTCGGCCCGCGCCGAAGGGCGTGACCGCCGTCGACGTTGATCGCGCAGCCGGTGACCCAGCGCGATTCCTGGCCGATCAGGTAGCGAGCGAGGTTGGCGACATCTTCGGACTCGCCGACGCCTTCCATGGGCGTGTTCTCGATGTACGAGTTGTAGACCTCGCCGTCGCGCGGCACGCCCTCCATGATTTCCGTGGCGATGAAGCCGGGGCGAATCGAGTTGAACCGGATATGGCTCGGGCCCATCTCGTCCGCCGCGTTCTTCATCATCTCTTCGATGCCGGCCTTGCCGACCGTGTAGGCACCGAAGTAGGGATGCGGGACGTGGCCTGCGATCGAGGACATGCCGACGAACGAACCGCCGCCCGCCTTCACCATGTAGGGAACGCTGTGCTTCACGCAGAGCATCGTGCCGAGCACGTTGAGGTGGAGCACGCGAAGGAATTCATCCGTGTCCTGCAGGTGGTAGGGGCCCATGCCGCCACCGCCGCCCGCGTTCGCAACGACGCCGTCGAGCTCACCCGTGGGTTCCGCGGCCTTCGCCAGAATGCGCTGCACATCGTCTTCATTCGTCACATCGCCCGCCGTGACCTGAATCGATCCGCCCTTACCGGTCGCATCGGCGCCGGCCTGGATCTTCTTGGCGGCGTCCTCGAGCTTCGAGGCGGTTCGTCCGCAGATCGTGACAGCCGCGCCGTCGGCAGCCATGCGTGCGGCGCAGGCGGCACCGATCCCGGTTCCTCCGCCGGTCACGAGGACCGCCATGCCTTCGAGCCCTCCGCTCGGAATCGATCCCTTCAGCTTCTGTTCGGCCATCTTGCATCTCCATTCGAGAAATCGGTTCGGTCCTGTTCGCCGACCGGGGAGGCGAGCATAACCCGATCAAGGCGGCGCGACCGGTCGAAAATGGGTTCGTCTCGAGGCTCGAAAACGCGCTTTTCCGATGCCCCGGTAGGGGCGACTGGGACGTCAGCTGTACTAATGTCGGCGACTCCCGAATTTTGATCGCCGTAGCCGGCCGCCAGGTCGTGTAGGCCGCATCAGCGATCCCCCGATCAAGGAAATCAAGCCATGTCGATCCGATTGACCGTTCAGCTCCCCATCAAGGCAGGCGAAGCCGAAGCATTCGAAGCGGCTGCCGGGCCGGCACTCGCCCAGGTCCGCGCCGAAGATGCCGGCTGCGAGATGTACGACCTCTTCAAGAGCTGCGACGATGACACGCGCTACGTGATGGTCGAGAGTTGGGCGACCGAGGCGGACCTCGAAGCCCACAAGACCTCCGCCGCGATGGGCGCTGTAGGTAAGGCCATCGGCGGCTTCATCGCCGGCGCCCCGGTCATGCATCAGTACGAAGCGTAAAGACGAGCGTCGCGAGACTCGCTCGATTTCGCGCGTTCGGCTCCAACCGTTTGAACCGGAGAACATCAAGATGGCGGATACGCCTTGCTACATGGTTGCCAACTTTCATATCCACGATGCTGAGAAGTATCGTGTCTATGAGAAGGGCTTCTTCCCAATCCTGAAGAAGCATGGCGGCAGCTTCCATACCGTCGATGACAACTCGGAGACCCTGGAGGGCGACGACGCTCGCGAAGGTCGGGTCGTGATCTTCCAGTTCCCGAGCGAAGAAGCCGCGCGCGCATGGTGGGCCGATCCGGACTATCAGGCGCTCTCGGAACATCGACGAGCGGGAACGACGATGAAGTTCCTGCAGCTCGTTCATGGGATGCCGCCGCGCAAGTAGTTCCGCGCCGCGCGTCTCGCTGAATCTGGGGTCGACTCTTTGGGTCGGCCCCTTTTCGTTTCAGGAGGTCATTGTTCGGGACGGGCTAGAGATACGCTTCGGCTAACAACTCGTAGGAGTGCAAGCGCGCCTTGAAGTCGTAACAGATCGTGACGATGCCGAGCAGATCCGTCCCGTAGGTCTCAGCGATTTCGTCGAGCTCGGCGACGACGGCGGCGGGGCTCCCCGTGGTTGCGCGCATGCCCGAATGCTGCAGGAACCGTTCTTCCTCCGCCGTGAAGACATGCTTCGACGCTTCTTCCGGAGACACGATGCCCCCGCGCTCTTCGTTGCGCGCCATCTGAATCCGCCCGAGCTTCATGCTCGAAGCGTGCCAGTCGGCTTCTTCGTCGGTGTCGGCGCATAACACCTGGACCGCGACATGAACCAAGGGTTCCGCGAGGTCCTCCGAGGGTTGGAAATGCCGTCGGTAGTGTTCAACGATCGACGGCCCCTGGGCAGAGTTGCCGAAGAAGTGGGCGAAGCTGAAGGGAAGGCCGCGTGAAGCCGCCAGCTGAGCAGAGTCGACGCCACTTCCCAGCAGCCAGACCTGGGGATGCCCCTCGGTGGGCGGCCCGGCTTTGAGCGTTGCGAAGGGGTGGTCCGGGCCGAGGGAGTCTCCGAGATAGCCAATCAGATCTTCGACTTGTTCGGGATAGGCGCGAACATCGATCGGATTCGAGGGATAGGACATGGCGACCATCGTTCGCTGGTCGCCGCCGGGCGCGCGCCCGAGTCCGAGGTCGATGCGTCCGGGGAAGAGCGTTTCGAGCATGCGGAAATTCTCGGCCACCTTGAAGGCCGAATAATGCGGGAGCATGACGCCGCCGCTGCCGACCCGGATCGAGGACGTCGCCGCACCGATCTGTCCGATCAGGATCTCGGGGCTGGTACTCGCGATGCCGGCAATGTTGTGATGCTCGGCGACCCAGAAGCGCTCGTAGCCCATGCGCTCACAAGCGACGGCGAGTTCGATAGTTTCGCGGAGGGCATCCGCACCGGTCCCGCCTTTTCGGACGGGGCTCTGTTCAACGACGGTCAGCGTAAGATCTCTTGGCACGCACGCACGATAGAGAAACGAAGCGGCGAGGACACGGGGCCCCGTCTGCGTGATACGCTCCGAGGGCGAACCTGAACGTGGAGATCAACGTATGCGCGCCGCCTGCTTCAACGAATCCGGAAAGCCTCTCGAAGTCCTCGACGTCGCGGACCCCACGCCGGGGCCGGGCGAAGTCGTCCTCGCGGTCAAGGGCTGTGGGATCTGCGGGTCGGATCTGCACGTGACCGAGCTGGGCGGCGCCGTGCCGAAGGGCGCGGTCATGGGACATGAGTTTGCCGGCGAGATCGTGGCGGTCGGGAAGGGCGCGAAGGGGCCGGACGGTCCTTGGAAAGAGGGCGATCGGGTTTGCACGATGCCGGGCATTAGCTGTGGCGCGTGCGTGCGATGCGTGAGCGGCGATGTGATGGGGTGCGCACAGCTCCGCATGACCGGCTTCGGTGAGATCGGTGGAGGCTATGCGGAGTATGCGATCGGGGGCGACCGGATGACGTTCCGACTCCCGGACAACGTGTCGAGTGCGAACGGCGCGACGGTCGAGCCCCTCGCGGTCGGCCTGCATGCCGTTGATAAGGCGGGGCTCAAGACCGGCGAAGACGTCTTGATCGTGGGCGCCGGTCCGGTCGGACTCGCGTGCGCGATCTGGGCGAAGATTCTCGGCGCGCGGGAGGTCGTGGTCAGTGACTACTCGGCGGACCGACGGGAGATGGCGCTCGCCTATGGAGCCACCGCCGCGATCGATCCCGGGAAGGAAGAACTCGCCGCCGCCTATCAGAAGATCACCGGCCGGGCGCCGATGCTCGCCTTTGAATGCGTTGGTCGACCGGATGTCGTGCACGAGATTTCATTGATCGTGGATCGCGGTGCGCGCATTCTGTCCGCGGGGATGTGCATGGCCCCCGACAAGTTCATGCCCCTCGTGTTTGGGACGAAGGAACTGTCGATGCAGTTCGTGTCCTACTACACGCACCAGAACTATCAGCTGACGGTCGACATGCTCGCCGCCGAGCGCATCGACCCGGTTCCGATGATCACGGACCGGATCTCCCTCGACGCGCTGCCTAACGCCTTCGAGGCGCTTCGCACGCCGTCCAGCGAGTGCAAGGTCATCGTCGAACCCTAGCGGGGCGGTCCGGGCTCCCCGTGTGGATTGCTCAGCGCGGCAGTTCTGACGGCAGCCCTGCGCCCATGAGGTCGACGAAGTTGTCGACGTAGAAGCGCTGGCGCACGGATTCACTCGCGTCGCCGAGACTTCGCTCGAAGCGTTCCATCGGTCGGCGGCCGCCCTCGACATGGGGGAAGTCAGTCGAGAAGAGGCAAACGTTCGGGCCGATCTGGTCGGTGATCCAGCCGATATCCTCGGTCGGGTAGGGCGTTACGCGAATCTGTCGCTCCACGTATTCACCGGGGGACAGCGAGAGCTTCTGCAGTCGCTCCTCATGCCGTGCAAACGCGTCGATCGCGGAATCCATCTGCTTGATCCAACTCGGCAGCCAGATCGCGCCCTGTTCGATCACGCCGATCTTGAGCGCGGGAAAGCGCTCGAGTACCCCATCGAAGATCATCGTCGAGAGCGTCTGCATGGGCGGAACGGGAATGCCCATATAGTCGACGGAGCGGAAGTTCTCCTCACCGCCATGAAAATCTGCCGGGATCGGCAGACCGTTCAGAAAGTAGCTCGGATCAATCAGCTCTCCGGTTCCGCCGACGTGGAAGACGATCGGGATCTCCGCTTCCTGGGCCATCGCCCAGAACGGATCGAGTCCGAGATGGCTCGGCGAATGTCCCTTCGGACAGCCCGACGGCACGAGCAGTGCAGCCGCTCCCATCTCAAGCGCTTCGCGTCCGATCACCTTCGTTCGTTCGAAGTCCGCGAGTGGCACATAACAAGTCGGAAGAAGCCGGGCATCGTCCGCACAGAACTCCGTCATCCCCCGGTTATGCGCTGTCGCGACGCCGTAGGCGAAGTCGAGGTCGTCGTCGTGCTCCCAGTCGTGCAGGCGGCTGTTGTGGAAGGTGTTGAAGACGAGCTGACTCGCGACTCCGATCAGATCGAGGGCGCGACTGCGGTCCGCCGGATCGAAGGCGCCCGTCGCAGCGAAGTTCTTCCGGTTGAGAATCTCTTCCTCTTCGTTCGCGCGGTAGTCGAGGGACGCGTGCTTGACGGCTATCTTCTGGAATGCGGCGTCGATATCCGAGAGCTGCTCTTCACTATCGCCGGTCTGCTTCAGTTCATTGACGTAGCCCGGGGGCTCGATCCGTTCGCGAATGGCTGGGTCTGCGTGGTCACGTAGCCAACCGGGCGTCTCCATGATGTGCGCGTCGGCATCGTGAACGAGTCGATCTTCGATATAGGGCATGGTTCTCGGTCTACTCCATCTCTTTCATCGCTCGGGCGAATGAGGCCTCAGGGAGATTCGATTTCAATCTCGTCGCTGCCGGCGGGGAGCGAGATAAAGGTGCCGTCGACGGAGATTTCGATGGGTCCGTGATAGGCGTCGTCCATGCCTTCCTTGAAGATGCGCTCAAGCGGGGCGAGTGGGAGCGGCGGGACGACGTGATAGATGACGAGTGCGCCGACGTCTGCAGTGGTTGCAGACTCCGCGGCCTCAACCGGAGATGCGTGGTAGTCGAGGATGTCGGCGGTGATCTTGGCCATGTTGGCATTCCCCGTGTCCGTGGCCACCTTGTTCATGACGCCCACAAGGACGCGCGAGAGCGCCTCATGAAAGAGCACGTCGACGCCTTGCGAGGCGGACTCGAGACTTGCGGACTTTGCGGTGTCTCCGCTGATCGAGATCGAGCGGTCCTTGTACTCGACCCGGTAGCCGACTGCCGGGGAGACCGGATCGTGGTCGACGGCGTAGGCGAGCACGCGAAGGTCATCGCCTTCGAAGACGACGGCGGGCTGACCCTCGGGCGGGAGGTCGAAGGGCGAGGCGGAGAGTCCGGCTGCGTTAGGCGGCGTGACCGCCAGGCCGTGATGTTCGGTGCGGTAGGTCTGGTCACGGCGATAGGCGAGATTGAGGCCGCTGACGACTTCGGCGACGCCGTGGGGGCCATGGACGGGGAGCGGAGTTTCCCAACTGCCGCCGGCCCAGCGAATTGTCGCCGCTTCTCCGAGGCCGTCGATGTGATCGGAATGGAAATGCGTGATGAAGACGCGTTCGACGAGTTGTACCGGGAATCCCTCAAGAGCGAGGTTTCGCGTCGTGCTCGCACCGGCGTCGAAGAGCATGACCGTCTCGCCGGCGATGACGAGGAGGCATGCCGGGGTGCGGTTCTCGGAGGGGAGTGGGCCGCCGGCTCCACAGACCAGGACGTGAAGACCGTCCGGGAGGGCTGCGAGCGGGTCCGTCGTCATGACTTTGACGACCTGGTTTTCCATCAGGTTGAGGATCGTGTTCCGGCAGCCGGTCGAAGAGAGGGAGAGGGCCGATGCGACCAGAATCAGGACGAACGTTGCTGGGAATCGACGATTCACTTGGCGAGACCTTTCGATGATGGGTGAGCGGATTCGCAAGGATAGATCCTTGCGTGGGCGCGCTCTAGGTTCGCACAGAGATAAGCCTTGACTTGAAGTGCACTTCAACCTGTAGGGTCAGTCCAATCGACATGAAACGCGCCCGCAAACCTTGATTGAGGAACGGATGATGAACCAGGATAAGCAGACGACCGGATGCTGTGGTGGGGCGAACTCGGATCGGGGGACGGCGTCTGCGGCGCCCCTCGATCCAACCGAAATCTGCACGCTTTCCTCCGAGGAGCTCAGCGAACGGATCGCTTGGGTTCGTGCGGAAATTTCACCGGCCGCACTCGGACGCGAACGACTCCCGAAAGGTGTCGCGCTTGAACTCGCGGACGCGCCGGGGCTCGCGGACCGTGTCGATGAATGGATCGCGCTTGAGCGACAGTGCTGCACCTCGATCGACTGGCAGCGTCGCCCGAGCGAGCGCCGAGGTCAGTTGCGCGTCGAGATCGGCGGTGTGGATCCCCATGGTTCGCTCTTCGCTGCCTGGCCCTTGCTCGAAGACGACGCCAGCGCCCCGTCCGTTGAGGCGGGCAAGGGAGGGGCGATCTCCCGCCTGCTTCGGGCGAGTGGTTTCGGCGCGGGGATCAGCTTCTTCGTCTGCTGCATTCTTCCCGCGCTGCTCGTCGCATTCTTCGGCGCCTCGGCGCTCGCGGCCTCGCTTTCGTGGCTCGATCAACCGCTTTGGATCGGAATCGGAGCCGTACTCGCCTCCGTCGGTGCATGGCGATGGATGGGGCAGGGCCGTCGGGTAGGTTAGGCGACGCGCTCTTAGTCCGACTCGCGGCGAAGCATTTCGATGATTGAGTCGATGTGGCTCTGGACGGCGGTCCGGGCGCGCTCGGGGTCTCGCGCAACGATGGCTTCGACGATCGCCGTATGCTCGGCGAGGGATTGGTCCGCGTGTTCGCGAACCGCGGTTAGTCGTTCTGGATAATGGCGCGAAAGGTTTCGCAGGTTCGCGACGAGATCGTTCGCGACAGCGTGCGAAGCGATCAGTCGCACGTGTTCATGGAGTTCGCGGCCGAGGGATGTGAAGCGACTCGCGTCCCCGGATTCGAGGGCGGCGCGCATTGCGGGGATGAGTGCTTGTAGGCGCTCACGATCCTGGTCGGTTGCTTCTCGTGCCGCGTGATGGGCGAGCAGACCTTCGAGCGCAGCCCGCGCTTCATAGACCTCGATCGCCTCGCGGACCGTGATGATCCGAACCGTCGCCCCTCGATTGGTCTCGCGAAGAACGAGGCCCTCCTTGTCGAGCTCGAGGATGGCGGAGCGAATCGCGGCGCGACCCACGGAATAGCGTTCGGTCAGCTGGAGCTCGATCAGGCGCGATCCGGGCGCGATCCGGCCGGCGAGAATGTCCTCGCGGAGACGGTCTGTCACCGTCTTCGTAGGCGGGTCGGCGTCCATGCGTTCCTTCGGGCTCTTGGGTTCGGGAGCAGCCGCAGTGTAGGCGATCGACGCCGGCCGATCCGGCAGGCACACTCAGGGGCGAACAGGTCGCCTTCGATCAACCTCCGCCTCGACGTGTTCAATCCCCGATGAACTCGACCCGATCATCGATCGACTGACGTCGCCCCTTCGGCCATGAGTCCGCTTCCGCCGGATGCCCCACGTAGAAGATGCCGAGGCATCGATCCTTCTCGCCGAGCCCAAGGAACGCGTTCATCTCGGGCTTGTAGAGGAAGGGCGGGGTCGACCAGAACGCACCGAGTCCGCGCGACGCGGCGGTGAGATGCATGTTCTGAACGGCGCAGGCGACGGCCTCGATTTCTTCGAGCTCGCGAATCTTCTCGATCTTCTGTCGTTCCATGCAGACGAGGATCACGACCGGCGCGAGGGTGGCCATCTTGCGCAGCTTGTCGGCCTTGCCCTCCTTCTGTTCTTCGACGGGAATCGACGTCTCATACAGGTCGCCGAAGGATTGGGCGAGGGGAGCGCGGGCATCGCCGCGGTAAACACGAAATCGCCAGGGCTGAGTCATGCCGTGGGTTGGGGCCCAGTTCGCATTCTCGAGAATCGCGCGGAGGTCCTCTTCGGCGACCGGCGCGTCGCTCATCATGGGCGGCTTGATCGTGCGGCGATTGCGGATGATTTCGTCGAGAGCGGCTGCGTCCAATATCGTTCTTTCTTTCTCGGCGCGAGGGCGCGTGTTGGGCGAGACGAGAATTTAGCGGCATTCGGTGTCGGCGGGTCGGGCGATTAGAGATTCCGGCGCCGTCTCAAATCAGGCTGGCGGACATTGACGCTGGGCCGTGACTCAAGGCAATGTCTGGCCGCGGCCGGTCTTGCCCGAAGTCGCCCTGAGGAGAGCGTGTGTCCAGCGAAGCCGAACATCCAGTCGAAGGCGGGGAGGCCGTTCCGGGCTTTTTCGAGGTCGCTCTCTCGCGCCCGGTCGTCCGCCGCGCGCTGATCTACCTCGTGGTGGTCGGCACGGTCCTCATCTCGATCAATCACGGCGACGCGATCCTGCGCGGGGACATTGATGGCACCCGCGCCCTCAAGATGATGCTGACCCCGCTCGTCCCCTACGTGGTTTCGACCCTCTCGAGCGTCTCGGCGCTCCGGTCCCAAGCTGGCGGATGAGGCGATTTCGAGGTTGCTCGAAGGCCGCTTTCGTGGGTTAGACTCCGCTTCCGATTGAACCCGCGCGTCTCATCCGATGCCGCGGCCGAGGGAGTAGCATGAGCGAGAACGGATACGGAGTCGTCGAGGCAGGCGCGGTTACGAACTGGTCGGACGAGGTCGCCGAAGCGGACGTCATCATCATCGGATTGGGATGCGCCGGGGTGTGCGCCGCGATCGAAGCCCGAGAAGCGGGCGCGGATGTGCTGGTCTTCGAGCGGGCGAGTGGCGGCGGTGGCGTGACCATGATGGCTGCGGGCCATCTCTATCTCGGTGGCGGCACGCGCGTGCAGAAGGCCGTCGGCGTCGAAGATACCGTCGAAGACATGTTCACCTATCTCATGATGAACACGCCGGAGCCGGACGAGAAGAAGATCCGCATGTATTGCGAGGAGTCGGTCTCGCATTTCAATTGGCTCGTCGAGCAGGGCGTTCCCTTCAACGACACGATGTACAAGGGCAAGCACGTTCTGCAGATGACGGATGAGTGCCTCATCTGGTCCGGGAACGAAGAGGTCTATCCCTTCCGCGAAAAGGCAAAGCCCGCACCGCGCGGACACAAGGTCGCGCAGGTCGGCGAACTCGGCGGCGCCAAGATGATCGAATGCCTGACGGCGAAGGCGATGGAGCTCGGCGTTCGGGTGGTCTACGACGCGCAGGTGCATGACCTCGTTCGCGAAGACGGGAAGATCTGCGGCGTCAGCTACCGCGTGTTTGGCGAAGAGAAGGGGAGTGTGCGCGCGCGCGGCGGCGTGATTCTCGCGGCCGGACAGTTTACGGAGAACGAGGCGCTGCTCGAAGAGCATCTTCCCGAACTGCTCGACGAGGCGTACACGCGGCAGTACACGCCGAACGACGATGGTGCGGGACACCAGCTCGGCAAGGCCGCCGGCGGCGTTCTCAAGCATATGGATGGTGCGCTGATGACCGCGGCCTTCTATCCGCCCGAGAGTCATATCAAGGGCATCCTCGTGAACAAGCTCGGCAAGCGTTATGTCTCAGAAGACTCGTATCACTCGCGCTCGAGCATCTTTACGACGAAGCAGCCCGACCGAACGGGATGGCTCATCGTCGACGAGCAGACCTACGCGGTCGAGCCGCAGCACTACGGTGCCTATCCGCTCGTGGATGCTTTCGAGAGCGTCGAAGAGATGGAGAAGGCGCTCGGGCTGCCCGACGGTTCGCTCGTCGAGACGATGTCTTCCTATAACGAGCACGCGGCGAAAGGTGAAGATCCGGAGTTCCAGAAGGGCAAGAAGTGGCTCCAGCCTCTCGTTAACGCACCCTATGCGGCGCTTGATGCTTCGGTCGGGGCGGCGACCTATATGGCGTTCACCCTCGGCGGGCTCGATGTCTCGATCGATGGCGAAGTGCTCAACGAGAGCGGAGAGGCCGTAGCCGGCCTCTACGCAATCGGCGGCTGCGCTTCGAATATCGCCCAGGACGGGACCGGCTACTCGAGCGGGACATGCATCGGCGAGTCGACGTTTTTCGGGCGACGCGCCGGCAAAGCCGCCGCGTCTTAGGCCGCAGGCGCTTTTCGGAAGACGCGTCGGACCGTTTCGCCGAATCAGCCGGTCTTAGTTGGCCTGAGCTGTTAGGCCGATTCAGCTAGGGCGCGAGGCGGTAGAAGACGGTTCCGCGGGTGAGGACTTGCTGGGTGTTGGGGTCGGCGATTTCGACGTCGGACCAGTACATCTCCTGGTCGCGATAGGTGCATCGTGCGTAAGCGACGACTTCGCCGGCGGGCGGAGGCGCGAGGGTTTGCGCTTGAAGCGAGGCCGTCGAGGCTTTCCAGCGTGCGGGTCCCGCTTCGGCCCAGGCGGCCATCGCGCCCGCGGTGTCGAGCAGGGCGAGGATCGCGCCGTCGTGGATCCGTCCATCTTCGGCCTGGTTGGCTTCACTGCAGGGCATCGTGACGCGCGAGCGCCCCTCCGCCATATGAACGATCTGCATACCCCGGCCGGCCATGAAGGGCGCCTTTTCAAGGTGGGCAGCGAGGGGGCCGGGATCGGTTCCGCCCGCGTCTCCGAACGTCTTGGGTAGGTTCTCCGGAGCGACACCGCCTTCCGCACGAACCACGGCCGTCGCTGCAGCGATCGCCTGGCCGTCTTCGGTGGTGACCTGGGTCTCCACGAAGCAGAGCGCTCGCCCCCGCCGCTGCAATCGCGCGGTCGCGACAACGGTCTCTTCGCGCGCGGCGGAGAGGTAGTTGACCTGCAGTTGGCCGAGTACCCAGGGACCTGAGTCCGCGGCGAGGTGGGCTCGGGCGACGGAACGGCTACCGATCGCAAGGAGTGAGGCCGCGACACCGCCATGCAGGACGCCGCCGGGATTCGAGTTGCGCTCCGCAAAGGGAAGGACGAGTCGGATCTCATCGTCGGCGATCGTATCCACTTCCAGGCCGAGCGCCTGGAGATAGGGTGTCGCGACAAGGGAGGCGCGAAGGGCATCTTTGTCGATCGGCGGTGTGGGTTCGGGTTTGGACACGCTGGTCTCCAGGTCGGGATTCGATGTGAGGAGGGGCGGACCGCGGCGCCAAGAGCAGGCCTCGCGCGCTTTCCCTATCGTGAGGATTCGTGAGGATTCGCGGCGACGAGAGCGTAGCGAGACGCGACGGACCGCGCGGGGAGAACGAAAGCATGAGCGACCGAGCGCGCGACCGATTGGTGTCGGGCGAGGCCTGGGATGATTTCTGCGAAACCCTGAAGGTCGCAGGCCGCGTGATCGACGGGTTTGGAGATGAGCCGAGCGATGTCGAACGGGCGGAGTGGTACCGCTACTTGACCCGCATGGTGCGCAACGGCTTCGAGCGCATGGTCGAAAACTGCGAGCCCGAGCGGCCCCGGCTGCGCGATGCACCCTGGCGTCAGAGCATCAATGTGCAGAGTCCGGATCAGGACCATCTGATGTGCGAATTCGTGGATGGGCGACATGCGTACCGAATCCGCGGGAATCGCGGGACGCTTCCCTATTTCGTGATGGCGACCTGGACGGCACCCCAACCAAAGGACCTGGGCGAACGCGACTGGGCGCCGGTTGGCGTTGCGGGGCTCGCCGAATTCGATCCGACGAATCTGACGACGACTTCGTTCCTTTCGAGTCGCGATCTCGATTTCGACGAGAACGGGGACTTTGAAGTACTCGTCCAGCAGAATCCACCCGAGCGAAACGGACTCGGCCTCGAGCCGGGCACGACGGGGATCCTGATCAGAACCGTCTTCAACGATCGCAGCGCCGTCGTTCCGCCGACGATGTCGATCGAACGAATCGACAATCCCAAGCCGCGACCGATTCGGGCGGCGGAGATGAGCGAAGGCCTCGCCAAGACGGGGCAGATCGTCTTGGGCTATGCGGAGCTCGTTCGCGCCTGGTGGTACGACAATTTATCGAAGCGGCCTAACACGATTGATTTCTCTGAGGCGACCTATCTCAGCAATGGCGGCGTGCTCGATCGGCTACACGGCTTCGGTTGTTGGCAGAAGCCAGAAGGTCGAGCCCTGGTCGTTCGTTTTACCCCCGCCGTCTGCGAACATTGGATCCTTCAGGTCTGCAATCGCTGGCAGGAAAACCTCGACGTCTACGAAGACGGACAGGGCTACATCACGAAGTTCACGGCGGAATTCGAAGACGACGGATCGATTCTCGCGGTGCTTTCGGATCGCGATCCGGGGATCGGAGGGAATTGGATCGATACATTCGAACACACTGCCGGCGTCTTCAGTCTCCGATTGATCCAGACCGAGGGCGCGCCGGTGGTTTCGATTCATGACGTATCGATTGAAGCGCTTGAGCGCGACGGGATCCGCGCTCTTGAGAGCGGAGCCGAAATTTTGAGCGGTGGCACTTCCTCCTCGTAAGGAGTGAGATACTCGCCGCGCATGATAAAGAAGGGGTGAGAGCAACGATGCTGCGAAATGCGATCGAGACGACGGACCAATATTTCGTTCGGCAGAAGAAGGAATGGACCGAGATCATCGTCGATTTCGAAACGAAGAATCAGTACACGATTCTCGATCCTGAGAAGAATGAACTCGGGACGATCTCGGAAGTGTCGAGCGGAATCGGCGGCTTCCTGAAGCGCAATTTCTTCGGCTCTCATCGCTCGCTTGATATTCGCGTTCACGACATCGATGGCTCCGCCGTTCTGCGGATGGCCCGGGATTTCTTCTTCTTTTTCTCCTCACTTGATGTGACCGCGGAAGGGGGCGCCAAGCTCGGGAGCGTCGAGCGTCGTTTCGGCATCCTTTACAAGAAATACGACTTGCACGATGAGCATGGACGCCTCTTCGCGGAAATTCGAAGCCCCTTGTGGAGGATCTGGACCTTTCGCGTGAAGCACAGGGATGGTTCCGGCGAGGCCGAGATCAGCAAGAAGTGGGGTGGGGCGCTTCGTGAGATCTTCGCGGACGCCGATACGTTCCGCGTCGCAATCGAGAACGGAAACTGGTCCGCGACCGAGCGATGGATTCTCTTCGCCGCCGCGATCTCAATCGACTTCGACTTTTTTGAGAACAACCAGGGCTCGAGCGGATTGCTCAGCTTCGGCGACTAATGCCGGGGAGGTCCCGCCGCAGGCCACTCGCCCTAGCCCTTCCCGAGGATCATCCCGCCGCGCCCTCCGGCCACCAGAGCGTGCTCGGCATCGGCGATCTGGTTCGCAGCCTCGCCACGGATCTGGCGCACGCCTTCAAGGATATTATTCACGCCGTGGATGTAGGCCTCGCCGAGGAGTCCGCCATGCGGATTCAGCGGAATCGTGCCGTTGAGTCCGATATGACCCTCGCGAATAAAGTCGCGGGCCTCACCTTCCTTACAGAAACCGAAGCCCTCGAGCTGCATGAAGACGATGGGACTGAAATTCTCGTAGAGGGTGGCGACATCCATGTCCTCCGGCCGGAGTCCTGAGAGGCCGTAGAGTCGCTCGGCTGCGCGATAGTTTTCTTCGTAGCGCGCCAAGTCGTCCTGGTAGTAGTTGAACATGACGTGCCCGTGAATGAGCTGGCAGTCGGTGATGGCGCGAACCAGGACGGGGGGCTTCGGCAGATCCCGAGCGCGCTCAGGCGTGGTCAGGATCATCGCAACACCGCCATCACTTTCCTGGCAGCAGTCAAGGAGCCGCAGGATTGGCTCGACGATCCAGCGTGAGTTCTGGTGGTCCTCGATGGTGATCGGGCGTTCGTAGAACCACGCGGCGGGGTTCGTTGCCGCGTGATCGCGCGCGACGACGGTGTAGTGGCCGAAGTCCTCGTTCGTGTACCCGAAGCGATCCATATAGCGCTGGAACGTAAGGGAGTAGATTTTGGCCGGCGTATCGAGGCCGAAGGGCAGGTACCAGTTCCAGCCGACGGTTGTGCCGGGATCCTGGGGCTGACCGAAGCGGTGGCCCGATCGTTCATTGAAGGCGCGCCAGATCAGGACGTGCTTCGCTGCGCCACTCGCGACAGCGGCGACGGCCTGCATCACGGTCGTATTGGCACCGGCGCCACCAAAGGGCGCGCGGGACCAGTAGTTGACCTCCTGGATGCCGAGTGCGCGCATCAGGAGAAGCTCGTCGCTCGAGTCGAGGGTGAAGGTCGCCATCCCGTCGATGTCCGCGGGAGTGAGCCCGGCATCTTTGATCGCGGCGTAGGAGGCTTCCGCAGCGAGCTGGAGTTCGGAGCGGCCCGAGTTCTTGGAGAATTCGGTTTGACCGATGCCGACGATGGCCGCTTGATCACAGAGATTGCGTTCCATCTACTTGTCTCCCGAGACGGGCCGAAATTGCGGAAGGATCTGATCGGCTTCCTGCGTCATGCTCGGGTAGGTCGCCCAGCAGAGTTCGACGTCCATTCCGAAGGAAACATCGGCAAGGTCGATCTCGACAAGGTTGCAAACGAAGCGGACGCCTTCTTCGAGGTCGAGGACGGCGATAATCCGGGGCGCCGCGTCGGGCTCCGTCGGATGATGGGACTGGATCCAGCTGTACACGGTCGCCCGTCCGCCGGCTTCCTGGGTGTCCCACTCAAGCGCATTGCACTCGGGGCACATCGGCGCGGGCGGTTGCCGGAGCGCCTGGCACGCCGCGCATTTCTGAAGCAAGAGCTGCTTGCGCGCGACGCCGTCCCAGAAATACTGATCCACACCATCCGGTGTCGGAGAGATGACCGACGACATCAGAGGTTCCACACGCGCGTGGCGTTTCCGCAAACGATTTTTGCGCGATCGCCCTTTGGAATATCGTCGAACATCGCGTTCACGACCGACTGAGATCGCGGCCAGCTCGAAACGGGGTGGGGATAGTCCGAGGACCACATGATGTTATTCACGCCCAGACGTTCCGTCGCCTGTCGATAGGCGTCGGGCTCATCGATGAAGGTCAGATAGACATTCTGGTGGAAGTAGTGGCTCGGGAGCTCCTTGATCGCCGGGAAGTCGTAGCCCTGTCGAGTGCGGAGATCGTCGGCGATATAAAGCCACCAGCTCACCCAGCCGAGTCCTGGCTCGACGAAGACGACCTTGAGCTTTGGGAAGCGTTCAAAGACGCCGCCCATAATGAACATACCCAGCGGTTCGGCGGTCGTGAGGGCTACGGCGCCCACGAAGATGCCCTTCTGCGGCGTGGGGTCGCGGCGGGCGAGGCCTTCGAGCTGCGTGTTCAGGCCAATGTGGAGGCAGACCGGGAGGTCGGTTTCCTGGACGGCGTTCCAGAGCGGGTCGTAGCGCGTGTCCCAGTAGTCGGGGAGTCCGAGCTCCGCGGGATTGACGGGCAGCTGCAGCGACTTACCGCCGCTCTCCGCGACCCACTTCACTTCAGCGACGGCGGCATCGATGTCGTGGATCGGAATCTGATAGGAGACGACCATGCGTTCGCGATCGATCGACGCGAAGTCCGCCATCGTCTGGTTGAAGGCGCGGGTCGCTTCGCGATTGCCTTCCTTCAGCAGATAGAGATATCGAAAGGCACTGACCTCGCAGTACATCACCGAGGCATCGATCCCATCCGCATCAAGATCCTCGAGTCGCGACTTGGGATCCGTATGTCCCGGACGTCCCGCGGCGGGATGTCGTCGTCCAGCGAGGTCCTGCATGCTCGCGACTTCGACGGCCTCGAGCCCCTGTTGTTTGCGCCAGAGCCCATTCGCTTCGGCGCTCATCGTTGTCGCCATGCTTGCCCCGAACTCGCCGATCGCGGCGTCGTAGGAAGCGTGAAATTTCGTCGCCAGGTTTGCCTTGATGGCGTCATGGGCGAGGTCGACGTGGTCATCGGAGGAGATCAGGCGTTCCGCTGCGGACATGAGAAGGCTCCTGGTTTGCGCGCTCGTCTGAGAGGCGGGGGGCGAGGCTTCGATCATATCAAGGTGAATCGGGCTGTGCAGGAAGACTATAGTCGTCGCGTCGCCCCGTTTTGGGGTTGAAGGAGCGCTGAGTTGGTTCTGTTGAGTCTCGATATTGATGGCACTCTCGCCGTGGGCGATCCGCCAGGTTGGATCCCGATCGACTGGGTCGAACGTGCGCACGCCCTCGGGTACATCGTTGGAAGCGCCTCGGACCGAATGATGACGGATCAGCGCGGGCTCTGGGAGCGGCATGGGGTCGAAATGGACTTCGTCGGCCATAAGCACAAGCTCGACGAGATTCGCGCGCGATTCCCGGACACGACGCGATGGATCCATATCGGCGACGGCGAGGCGGATCATCTCTACGCCGTGAAGCATGGGTTCGAGTTCTACTGGGTGCACGAAGTGCCGAAGGACGGCACGGCGGGGTGGATCTGGTAGCCCCGGCTCGCTTGCGTCGTTAGGCGCGAGCCCCGAACGCAACGAGAACACTCCGCTTCCCCTGGAAGGGGCGGCGGCCATGCTGAACCCGATGGTTGTCGAGCATTGCGAGGTCCCCGACCTGCCAGTCGAGGTCGATCGCGAGGGCGTCGGTCTGTTCCGCGATGACGTTGCGTAAGTCGAGGGGGATCGGATCTCCGTTTCCCAGCCGCGCGGCTTGCTCCGGATCGTTCCGGCAATCTCGCCAAGAACGTGTTGCGACAATCTGGTTGAAGAAACTCGTTCGCCCGTCAGCGAGAGCGAGAGTTCCCGGAAGGGGAGGTGTGAGGACTTCGACGTCGTCCCCGTCGAGCCACCGGGATGAATAGCCGAGCGCGGCGAGCCGGGCGGTGGCCTCGTCGCGACTCTCTACGCTCAGGGTGCTTCGCCAGCTGCGCCCCATCGAAGAGGTGGGATCATCCTCCGAGGGCATTACGTGGCGATACACAACACCGTGTTGTTCGACGGATCTGACAAAGTCGGTGAAGCGCTTCGCCAGGATGTCGTAGAGATCGTCCGAGCGACACAGTGCGGTCGCGCCGCCCATCTCTGCGGCGCGTTCGCAAAAAAAGAGCAGGTGGCGCGGGTACACCGGGGTCTGAGCCAGCTCGTGATGGAGGCGAATGGTCGCCTCCGGCGGCGCTTCGTTCGCGGTAAAGACGCGGTCCGTGCGGTCGATGCGGACGGCGTTCGAGAGGGAGTCGCGATAGCTGAAGCGGGCGTGGCCACGGTCGAGGTCGAGGGCTTCGACGCAGGCGTGGAAGTCGGTGGCCGTTGCGAGGGGGAAGCCGCGCAAGAGCAGGGCGCCCGAAGTGTTGGCGCGGTCCGTCAGGGGGTTGCGATGGTCGCCCAACCAATCCGCGACTGCGGTTGCGTCGGCGAAGTCGCGATCGGGTATCACGAGATCCGGAAAGCTCTCTGCTACGTGCGAAGACGACGGAGGGGAGGTCATGGCGCGGGTTGCTTCGCGGCTAACGCCGAGGGCGCCCCGGTCGAGCGGGGGGCTTTGCGCTGTAGGGCGGCGCCGGTTCGAGATCCGAGCAGGATTCGAAATAGCCACATCGGGGACAGCGGATCTTGCACTTCAGACCATCCATGGCCCCGCTGCAATTCGGACACGCGTATCGGCTCGGATCATCGCTCATCGTCGTTCCCCCCTCGCGAATTTTGCTGCCCGCAGGCTAGCGCAACCAACGGCGCCCGATCTTGAATGCGGCTCAAAGGACGTCGGTCGCGCCATCGATCTGCATGCGGGCGAGGTCCGCGTAGAGCCCGCCCTCGCGAACGAGTTCGTCGTGGGTTCCGCAAGCGACCGCTCGACCGCCGTCGACGACGACGATCTTGTCGGCGCCGCGGACGGTCGCGAGGCGATGGGCGATGACGATCGTCGTGCGTCCCGCTTTCAACCGATCGAGGGCCTGCTGCACGAGTCGTTCGCTATGGGAGTCGAGGGCGCTCGTGGCCTCGTCGAGCAGGAGGATCGGCGCGTCTTTCAAAACGGCGCGGGCGATCGCGACGCGTTGACGCTGACCGCCGGAAAGGGTCATCCCGTTCTCTCCAAGCATCGTGTCGTATCCGTGCGGAAGCTCGCGGGCGAACTCGTCGACGAGGGCGATTGCTGCTGCTTCCTGAACTTCAGCGTCGCTCGCGTGGGGCCGTCCGTAGCGGATGTTCTCGCGAAGCGTCGTCGTGAAGATCGCCGTCTCTTGAGGGACGATCGCCATTCGGTCTCGCACGTCGCTCGGGTCGGCATCGCGAATATCGACCCCATCGACGCGGATCGTTCCCGCAGCGGGATCGTAGAAGCGCAGCAACAAACGAAGCAACGTGCTCTTGCCTGCGCCGGAGGGACCGACAACCGCGACGGTTTCGCCGGCGGCAGCGCTGACCGAAAAGTCGGCGAGGGCCTGGATCTCCGGCCGCGTGGGATAGCGAAAACCAACCCCGTCGAAGTCGACGCGTCCGTGCGCGGGCGTGGGAAGAGCCACAGGGTTCGCCGGGGCGGCGATCAACGGCATGATTGCGAGCAACTCGAAGAGCCGCTCAGCGGCGCCGGAGGCGAGCTGGAGGTCGCCCCAGACCTCCGTGAGCGCTGCCATGCTCATCGCGCAGAAGAGCGCATAGAGGACGAACTGGCTCAACAATCCGCCACTCATCGTCCCCTCGAGCACGCCCTGGGCCCCGATCCAAAGGATGCCGGCGATGAATGCAAAGACGAGAAAGATGACGAGGGCCGTGAGTGTTGCGCGTGCGATCATGCGCGCCCGGGCCGCGCCAAAAGCGACCTCGACGACGTTGCGGTAACGCCCCCGGTCGTAGTCTTCGTGAGTGAAGGCTTGAACGGTCTGGATAAAAGAAAGGGCCTCGCCGGCGAATACGTTCGTGTCGGCCAAGGTATCCTGGCTACGGCGAGCCAGGCGTCGCACAAGGCGCCCGAATAACAAGAGAGGAAGCGCGATCACAGGAATCGCAACCAACACGAGCAGGCTCAAACGGGGACTCGTATAGACGAGCATGCTCACGGCGCCGACGAGCATGAACGCATTGCGAAGCGCAATCGATGCCGTGGACCCGACAACGGTCTTGATCAGCGTCGTGTCCGTCGTGAGTCGCGACTGGATCTCGCCCGTGTGGTTCTCCTCGAAGAACGCGGGACTCTGTCCAACCACGTGATCGAAGACCGCCGATCGCAGATCTGTGACAACGCGCTCGCCAATCCAGGAGACAAGAAAGAAACGCACGGAACTCGTCACGCCCATCAAGAGCGCGACGAGCATCAGGCCCAGAAAGTACTGATCGATCACCTCGGCGTTCTCGGTCGAGAAGCCTTCGTCGATCACCATACGAATCGTCATCGGCACGAAAAGCATCACGCTCGTCGAAGCGACCAGGGCAGCAAAGGCGGCGGCGACCATTCCCTTGTAGCGGAGCACGAAGGGCAGCAACCCGCGCAGCGGCTTCAGGTCCTTTCCCTTCGGTCGGCGTCGCGCGGTCTCGTCGGTCGAAGCGTTGGCGGGATCGACGGGGGTGGGTTGCGTCTCGGGGAGCGTGTCGGGTGCGGTCGGGGCGGAGGAACTCAGGGTGGGATCCGATCGTAGGACTTGGGCTGGGAGAGCCGGGGCTGCGGGCGACGCGAAGGGAGTCTAACGCGCACGGAGGCGCCCGACCTACGGCTTCCCGATTGGCTAGGCTGGCCTGCTCTCGGACCTGTTCCGATCCGAGAACAGAGGAGTCGAGCTTGGACCGAACGCTGCGAGACAAGGTTGCCGTCGTAACGGGGGCCGGACCCGGAATCGGACGCGCGACGGCGCTCGCCTTCGCGCAGGATGGCGCAGACGTCGTGCTGGCAGCGCGCCGCGAGGAGCCGCTCAAGGCGCTCGCTCAGGAGCTGGCCGCGGAAACGGGCTGCCGTGTGCTCGCAATCCCCACCGACATCACGGATCTCGATGCATGTCGTGCCTTGATCGAGCGGACGACGCAGGAACTGGGTCGCATCGATGTGCTGGTCAATGTTGCGACCGCCTCCTTTCCCCGCAAAAGGATCGTGGATTCGGATTGGTCGACTTATGCCGATTCCGTTCAGCTGAACGTGATCGGCACGATGAAACTCTGTGGCGACGCGGCGAAGGCGATGGCGGAGACCGGCGGTGGGTCGATCATTAACATCGGGACGCTGGGGACGACCGCGCTGCAACCACAGAACTCTGAATACACTTCGACGAAGCTCGCGATGGTCGGCCTCTCGAAGACGCTTGCTCGCGAGGTCGGCGGATCGAATGTTCGCGTCAATATCGTCACGCCCGGATTTACGACGGGCGAGCCGCTGACCCGACTCTTTGAGCAGATGGGCGAGAGTGCCGGCAAGAGCGGTGAAGAGATGAGCGAACGCGCGGCAAGGGCCAGCGAACTCAAGCGGCACGTCGATCCCGAGGACATCGCCGAGGCGTGCCTCTATCTCGGGAGCGATCGCGCGCGGAACGTGACCGGCGTCGAGCTCCATGTCACAGCCGGCGCAATGATCGTATAGACAGCGTACGCCCAGGCTTCAAGAGCGCGGCCCAACCGGATCGCTACAGTCGTTTCGTCCTGCAGGGATGCGTCCCGAGCTGAAGGAGACCCAGTCATGTCCGAAGAAGTTGCCGTCGCGATCGATGAGCCCGCAGAAGGCGTCCGTCGCTTTACTTTGAATCGGCCCGACAAGCGTAATGCGATGAATAACCAGCTTCGGCGAGAGCTGCTAGACGGCTTGCGCGCCGCCGATGAAGACGAAGCCATTCGGGTTTCGATCGTTCGCGGGGCAGGGAAGTGCTTTTCGTCGGGCTACGACCTGGGTTCCGACCTTGGAACGGATCAGCCCTATTGGACGTCGGCGGTGGGGATGCAGTGGGCACGACACGTGACGGCCGGCTGGACTTCGATCTGGGATCTCTACAAGCCGGTGATCGCCCAGGTGCATGGTTATGCGATGGCGGGTGGGCTGGAACTCGTCGGCGCCTGCGATCTCGCCTATGGCGCCGAGGACGCGCGCTTCTCTCATCCCGTGACGCGCTTCGCGCTGCCGGACTTCGATTGGTTTCCGACGCATCTGCCTCCGCGGGTGGCGATGGAACTTCAGGTCGCCGGCCGCGAGTTCAACGGAACGGAAGCTGCACAGGTGGGGATCATCAACCAGGCCTTTGCCGGCGATGAACTCGAATCGAAGGTACTCGAGATTGCGTCGCGGATGGCGGGAACTTCCTCGGCCGTCCTTGCGGTGAACAAGCGTGCCGTGCATACGGCGATCGAAGCGCGGGGCGGACGGTCCGTGATTCGGACGCTCGGGGACTTGCAGGCGGGACCGCATCTCGCCGCGATGGGCGCCGATGAAATTCTTTCTCGCGTCAAGAGCGGGAGCTAGGTCTTGAGTGCTGATGCGGGCGGCGTCCCCGCCAACGCCAACGAGATCGACGCGGGTTGGCTCGAAGCGGCGCTGGCCGAGCGACATGAGGGACTAAGGGTCGAGTCCGTCGAGATCGCCGATCGTGCGGAAGTGACGAACTCGCATGCCTGGCTTCGGGTCGCTTATGCGCCCGGAAGCGAAGAGGGGCCGACGTCGCTCTTCTGCAAGCTCCTCCCGAACGATCCCGCGCGTCGCGTCGCGATTGCCCAAACGCAGATGGGCCTCCGCGAAGCGAAATTCTACGAAGCGCTCGCGCCGCAGCTTTCGATGCGGATCCCGGAGGCGCATGTCGTTCGGTACGAGGAGGACGAGGGGGGCGCCTTCATTCTGCTGCTCGAGGACTTGAACGAGTCGGGATGTACGGTCTCGAGTGGTCCCGAGAGTCCCACACCCGATGCGGCCGCCAAGGCGCTCGAAGATCTCGCGGCGATGCATGTTCGTTTCGAGGATCCGGCGCGACGACAGGCAGAAGCGGCCTGGGTCCTTGAACCGGACCCGCCGAGCGACTACGGCTCACTGCGCCTGGCGGAAGGTCTCGAGCATCATCGGGACCGACTGACCCCGGCCTTTGCCGAGATGTCCGAGGTCTATATCGAACACCGCGACGCGCTTCACGACGTTTGGAAGCGGGGGCCCAAGACCGTCATTCATGGGGATACCCATATCGGGAATCTCTTCGACGATCATGGTGTGACGGGCTTTCTCGATTGGGGACTCGTCGTCGTGAGTACGGCGCTGCGCGATGTCAGCTACTTCCTCAATATGTGCCTGTCGGTTGAGGACCGTCGTAGCCATGACGCGGACCTGATTCGCCACTACTTGGATATACGCGGCGCATTAGGCGGCGTCGAAATTTCGTTCGATGAGGCCTGGCAGTCCCATCGCCTTCAGGCGGCTTATCTCGCCCCGGCGTCCTGCCAGATCGTTACGTTCCCCGAAGACACGACGGATCGGCGCGAACGTTTCGCGGCGGCCTTTCTCGAGCGGGCGTCGGCGGCCATCGAGGATCTCGAAAGCCGCGACGCCCTGCGGAAGTTCGCCGGGATCTAGTCGCGCGAGGGGCTTGGGCGATCAGCCCGCGTCACGCATCGCCTTGGTGACATGCGACCATTTCTCACGCATGGCCGGATCATCGAAATGATCCGCTGCCGTGTAGGAGGTGACGCGCACGTTCGGAGCCAGATCTCGGTATCGATCGACGAGCGTCGCGCCGAGGTCGTTCCAGTTCGACTCGACCGAGTAGTGCGCCATGATCTCGTCCGTGACGAGCGCCTTCATGCCGGGGATGTCGCCGCGCCGCTGGAGCCCGTTGAGCTCCTGTCCGAGGCCGTCGTAACCATGGTGTTCGAACATGGGTTCGTAGCCCGGTGTTGATCCATAGAAGGCGATCATCATCCGGGCGTGCTCGCGCGTCTTGACGAGTTCCTCTTCCGTGTCTCCGACGGCCGTCATGATCGGAATCGAGAAGGTGATTTCGTCCATCGAGCGTCCGTTGCGCTCGAGGCCTTTCTCGATCGCGGTGCGCTGGATGTCCTTCACGTATTCCGGCGAGTGGAAGGGATGGACGTGAATCCCGTCGCAACACTCCCCCACGAGCCGGCTCATATACGGGCGGACGGCAGAGATGTAGATCGGCGGCGCATCGACCTCGATTGGACCGGGACTCCACATGTCCGGCAGCAGCGAGAAGTTGTAGAACTCGCCTTCGTAGGAGAGCTTCTCTTCGCGGGAGAAAGCGCGGAAGATCGCCTTGATGCTCTCGACGTATTCCTTGAGGCGCGGTCCAGGCGGCGAGAATTCCGTGCTGTAGCGACGCTCGATGTGCGCTTTGACCTGGCTTCCGAGTCCGAGGATGAAGCGGCCGTTTGTTGAGGCGGCGAGTTCCCAAGCGATGCCGGCGGTGACCATGGGGCTGCGTGGGAAAGCGACCGCGATCCCGGTTCCGATCAGTAGGCGATCCGTCGAGAGCGCAGAGGCGGTACAGGCGAGATAGGCGGAGCGACCCGAATCGGTCCACCAGACTGTGCCGAAGCCGGCTTCTTCTACCTGGCGCGCGTGTTCGTGGGAGGCGGCGAGGGTGCCGGGGTGAGCAATGATGTCGAGTTCCATGAGGGCGTTCGCCTTTTGGGTGGAGAGATGTGAGGTGATGTGAGGAGGGCGGGGAGGCGTTCAGCCTTCCGGGTGTGCCGGCTCCAGATCGAAATTGTTGAAGAGCACGTTATGCGCGTGCCAAGTGTTCCAATGTTCGGTGAGGTATTGAATCTCGCCCGCGGCATTGAAGCGGTAGACGAAGCAATAGACGTTCGTGTAGTCGCGGCCACGATGGGTCTTGGCGCGCATCGTGTGCTGGCGCATGACGTAGTCGCCGTCGGCGAGAACGACGATGTCCTCGTTTCGAATCGTCGAGACGTCGTAGGCATCGACGCCCGAATTGATCTTCTTCTTCGTAGGCTCCGACACGGCGCCGGTCAGGATCGCATTGATCGCAGCGCGACCCTTGTGTTCTGTCTCGCCCTGTTCGCCCACGAAAGGGAGCCCGTTCCACCAGACCGCGTTTTCGGCGAAGAGGAGAGACTTGTCCTCGGAGCTGGTCGTGTCGAACATCTTCTCGACGGTTTCGATGTTGCGCTGTTCTTCGGGGGTGTAGTTGGGCACGGCTGGGTCCTTTTCCGCAGAGGTGGCGAGAATCGCGGCGGGAGTCGGATCCTAACGAAAGTCGCGATGCCTCCGCACGTGGCGTGTGCGAGCCCATTTGACGTGACAGCGCGAATGATTCAGAGTCGAATCAGCGCGCGATGATCGGGAGTTGGCGATCGCGATCCCGATCGAGGGAAAGGTGCGCAGGGGAGCGATTCATGATCTTTGACGTTGATGCGCATTTCGAACCGGGCGGGGATTGGCTCGAACCCTATCCCGAACTCGCAAAGAAACTTCCTGATTTTCATCCGGCGATCACTGCCGTCGAAGGCGTCGCGGGGGATCTGCTTCGCATGGTCCCGGAAGCAGATCGGCCCTCGATCGACGAACTCGTGCCACCCGGCCTCGCGATTCTCTTCGGCGAGGAGAAGGCGGGGGAGGCCGAGCGCCGGGCCGAGTTCGAAGGCAAGAGTCAGCGCGCGGTCGCCGACGCTGCCGCGCGTGTTAAGTGGATGGACGAACAGGGCATCGATATCCAGAACGTGATTTGCCTTGCGGGCTATGGATACGAGCTCGCGATCGGCGACAAGGATCTGCCGCTTCTTCAGGAGATCATCGCGACGTGCAATGACTGGCTCGCCACGACCTGTGAAGAAGCCAAGGGACGTCTTCTTCCCGTCGCTTGTCTTGAGTACACCGATCTCGATTGGGCGATCGCGGAACTCACGCGAATGCGTGCGCGGGGTAGCCGCATCTTTCTGATTCCCGGTTACCCCGTCGGCGGCTTCCCGCCCTGTCACCCCCATTGGGACCGACTCTGGTCGGCGGCGACGGATCTGGGAATGACGCCGATGCTCCACGTGGGCTTCGAGCGGATGGATTTCAATCCGGGTTGGGCGAACCTGGGAACCGATACGAATAGCCTTCGCTATTTCTCCGCGGGCTTCGGACACGTCGGTGCGCAGATGCTGATCAACGCCTTCATCTTCAACGGCGTCTTCGAACGACACCCGAACCTGACTGTGCTCTTCGCCGAGCTCGGGACGGGCTGGCTCCCGTATATCTACCGGGACATCGACGGTCGAATCGAACCCTCGTCGGAACTTTTCCTGGGCAAGTACAGCCTGCCCCTCAAGCCGAGCGAATACATGGCGCGCAACGTGCGCGGCACACCGCTCTCTTGGAGTCGCGATCAGCCGGTGCTGCAAACGATGGGCGACCTGCCGGAGGACATGCTGGTCTTCTCTTCGGACTTTCCCCATTTCGAGGGATTCACCGACCCGATCGGATACTACAAGGAACAGCTCTCGCCCCTCGATGACGCGGCGCGAAAGCGGTTCTTCTCGGGCTCGATGCTCGATGTCTACTCGAGGATGGGCGATCCGATCGTCTGACGGAACGCGCTAGCGGTCGGAGGGCACACCAAACTTCGCCTGGTAGCGCGCAAATCGGGCGCGAAGCGCGCGCTCGTCCTCGCCGAGATCCTCGCTCGAATAGCGATGGGTTCCGTGGCGATCCGCCGGATTCTCGCCGAGCGCATCTCGCATGGCCCGCACCGCATCTTCGGACAAGCTCTTTCCGAAGCGCGCGTAGAGCGCTTGCACGGTTTCGATCGGCGTTTCCTGGAAGTCGCGGAACTGGCTGTGATGGATCTGTTCGTCCGGAAGGGCGTTCTGTTCCGTCCAGTCGACGAGCCGTTCGAAGGTTCCGGCATAACGCTCCAGATGGGAGGACGCGATCGATTCCACATCGACCCGATCGCTATGGGACCAGCGCAGCGTTGCGATCAAACTTGTGAGCGACGACAGCAGCGTAAGTGGGTCACGATGGGTGATCGCGACCCGCGCATCCGGGTAGGTCTCGAAGAGTGTTGGGAGGTTGTGCAGGTGAACGGGCGACTTGAGGACCCAGGACGTCGTTTTGTGGCGCCGCTGCAGAATCTGCAGGACGAGGCGATGCATGCGGTACGCGTCGGTCATGTCCGAACGGACGAGCCAGTCTTCAAAGCTCGGCACCGAGAAGCGTGCTGTGAACTCTTCGGATTGGAACGCGAAAGATTGCGCGGAGAGGCATTCCTTCGGTTTGCGCCCGCCGTATTCGTGGATCGAGAGTAGGCCGCTCGTGACGGTCTGTGGAAGGACGAGCTCGCGATTGGCGAGATCGATTCGGGGATCACGCGCAAAGTCGTTCGGGTCTTCGGGAGGGGGCGGAACGGGACGGAGCAGTTCCCAGCCCTCCGGCACACGGTGGTCGGGATCTGCATCGAGGAGCGTGTGAAGGATCGTCGTTCCCGTTCGTGGCGCGCCGGCGACGAAGAGCGGGGCTTTGATGCACTCCTCTTGAACGCCGGGATCCTCTTCGAGCCAGCCGACGATCTGCAGGCGCACTTCGAGCAGGCGCAGCAGGAAGCGTCGCGTCATGAAGCGGCCCATCGTGGTGAGTTGAGCTTCTTCCTCGATCGCTGCGAGAAAACGCTCGAGGCGTTCGAAAGCGGGAGCGGCAGGAAAGTCGGGATGGTCGAAGTGGGCTGTCGTCTCGGAGGCGTTCGCGTTTCCACGTCCCTGACTCGCCGCGGCCGCACCCACGAGGGCATCGCGGGTAAGGGGCAGGGCCGCTTCTTCCGCAATCGGCGCGACTTCGCCGCAGTTGATGGCGAGCACCCAGTCAGGCCGAGCCGGCGCCTCCCAGCTCATGACGCGATCACGTTCGGAACCGCCATGCGAGATGCTGCTTGCGCGCACGCAGGTCGGCTTGCCGTTCCGAGAGTGAGAGGAGTGGCGTGTCCTCGGGAAGCGACTGGCGAATCGCGTCGAGCTTAACGACGCGCGTCGAATAGGTCGGGTCGCTTTTCGGCCAGAACCATCGATAGGTGAGTAGGCCCGAGTGATGGCTTCCGACGTCCAGCCAATTGGGCACGCCGGGATCTGAGTGGGCGAGGACCAGGCGAATCTTTCCATCGCTGCTCGGCGCCGCTTGGTGTTGGTTGATCGATGTGATGCGATCGATCGCATCCACCGGTTCGAACCAACCCATCGTGGCGAGTTGCAGGCCCCAATATCGCGCGTCCGGCACATCCGTTTCGACGATCAGGGCTTCGTCGGGTTCGAGATTCCAAAAGAGGAAGGCATAACGCGCATCGCTCAAGCCCTTCGCCACGGTCTGCTGGGCAGCGAAGGTGTTGTCGACGCCTTTGGCGCGATGTTCCTTGAGGTAGTCGTTCCAGCCGAAAATGCTGCTTTCGACCTGATCGAGGGCGTGGTCGATCTGGTCGGCGAGTTGCTGGCTGACCTGTTCGGCGTCAGGCGGTCCCGGTGCGGGAAGCTCGTCGAGACACTCGATGGTCATGGTCGCTGGCTCGGCCGCCTGCCAATCGACATAATATTCCCGGGTCGACAGCGTCGTGACGCCTTCGGGAATCGGGAAGTAGTCGGGGTCGGATCCATCGCCGCCCACAAGAATCTCGAATTCCATCCCGGGCTCGATCCCGCGCTCAACCGAGGTGATCGACGCTTTGGTGCCCCATTCCTTCATGTGCATGAAGCCCACGCGAAACGTGATCACGAAGTGCTCGCAGCTGTTCATGCGACCGGCGACGCGATAGCGCCGCTTTGGGTCGATGCGGGCGTGGTGATAGGCGTTGTCCTGATTCGGGCCGCCCCATTGGGTGAAGAGGTCGTTTGAGCGGTGGAAAAAGGGCGCGTCGGGATTGCCATGGGGGATCGCCCAGCCGAGCCAGCAGGAAACCTGATCGGCGAGATGAGCGATGCCTTCAACCCGATCTTCCGGCGCGTTCGGGAAGTCGTCTTCGAGGATGCGTTCGCCGAGGGTTTCCATGCGCTGGCAGAAACGCTTCCAGGCTGCGACTTCGGGAGATGGGGGAGTCACTCACGGTCCTCTCATTGTAAAGCGGTGGGGTGGGCGCGTTCTTCGCTTAGGCGCGCATGATCCCGCCGCCGTCGACCATGAAGGTCTGGCCCGTCATGTATTGGCTCGCATCGGAGAGAAGGAACGTCACGACCGGTGCGATATCCGCCTCGGGATCGCCATCGCGACCGAGCGGATGATCCTTGTACATCTCGGCGAAGGCCTTGGCACGTTCGCTGTTTTCTTCGCCGACCGGCATGCGATGGGCGACGGACGCGGGGCACACGCAATTGACCGTGATACCGAACTCGCCCCATTCACGGGCCGCCGTTCGGGTCAGCGAGCGAACGGCCTCCTTGGCGGCGGAGTAGGGGCCGTAACCGGGCGCCCCCGTATTTCCCATGGATGAACCAAAGGTGACGATCCGGCCTCGTCCCTGTTCCCGCATGCTGGGCAGGACGGCTTGCATGAGAGAGAGGGTCCCCTTCGGACCCGTGTCGAGGACGAGCTCGAAATCCGCGGCGGTCACCTCCTCGAGTTTCGTGACGGGTCGAAAGGATTGCGCGTTCGCCACGAGTCCATCGATCTTGCCAAAGGCCTCAAGTGTCGCGGCCGCAACGGCGGCGCTCGATTCGGGATCCCCGACATTCGCGGCCATCGTACGATGGGGCACCCCCGCGGCGGAGAGTTCCTCCGACACCGTTTCGAGTCGCGCCGGCTTCCGCCCCGTCACCATCAATTCAGCGCCGGCGCGGGCGAGCACGCGGACGATGCCGAGTCCGATGCCCCGGGTTCCGCCGGTGACGATGATCGTCTGCCCGGACAGGTTCGTTTCGATTTCGCGGTTTACATCGATGTCTGTCATGGGGGCACGATAGCGAGTTGCTCGCACGAGGGAGGGGAGGGGAGGGGCGGGACTCGGGCGATGGGAGTCGCTAGGGGAGCTCACTCAGCCGGACGAGGGCGGTCGTGGTGAGCCGGTTGTCCTGCCCAGCATCACGCAATTCGACGCGCAGCATGTTCGCATCCGGCACGCCGATCCAGGAAGCGGCACTCACAACCGGCCCTTTCGAGGCGGCGGCGAGATATCGCAGATCCATTTCCGTAACGACACGCGGACGCTCCCCCCGCGCTTCGGAAGCGGCAAGGGCCGCGCATTCGACGACGAGCGCCACGAGCGCTCCCTGCATCACGCCCTCTGGATTGCGTAGCGCCGGTCGCATAACAAGAGAAACGTGGCCCTGCGCAGCATCGATGACCTCGATCCCAACCTCTTCCGCGAGGGGCTTTGCGAGGGGATGGCTTGGAATTTCGAGGGGCGTCGAGAGCTCAGCAACACTCTTCGCATCCTCCGGCGCGCGTGGGATCCGCGCGAAGGTCGTTTCGCCGTAGGCATAGACCGTGTCGCCTTGAAGGAGGCGGACCCCTGTTGTCACTAGCCGTTTTCCTTCGCGGATTCGCGTGCCGTTTGCTTTGAGACGCGCGGGGCTGCTCGGCAGCGGAACGCGAAGCGAAAGATCGCTCGTGAACGTCGCATCGACGCCCGCGATTTCGCGGGTCATCAGGCCGCCGACCAGATCGATGGCCGAGGCCACGATCGTGGCGCGGAGCGTTCCGTTTACGCAGATCTGGGGATAGGGCTCGATCGTGAGGGTATCGGGCGCAGCGCTCGGCCGGGAAAATCCGTAGCGCGTAAAAAGGGGCGGGCTCTTCGGCTCCATCTCGCCGTTTTCTCCTGTCGGCTTCGATCGTTTGAACGCTCGCGAACACGAGGCGGAATCCCGTATGCTCGACACTCACGAATCTAGCAGGGGACGCAAAGATGAAGCTCGGCTGTGCCATCGAATACTCCGGACGTAAGGTCGACGTGCCGATTGAACGAATCAAGCGCCTCGAAGCGCTCGGTTACGACTCGGTCTGGACGGCGGAAGCCTACGGCTCCGACGCGATCACTCCGCTCGCCTATATCGCGGCGCATACGGAAAAGATCCGCCTCGGGACGGGCGTGATCCAGGTGGGTGCACGAACACCGACGATGACCGCCATGAGCCTTGCGACCGTCGATCAGATGGCCGGGGGCGGGCGCGTGATCGGCGGGCTTGGCCTCTCGGGGCCGCAGATCGTCGAAGGGTGGTACGGGACGCCGTGGGGGAAGCCGAAGGATCGCCTTCGCGACTACGTCACGATCATTAACAAGATCTTTGCGCGTGAGGGATACCTCACGCACGACGGTCCCGAGATCAAGCTGCCCTACGACGGGCCGGGATCGATTGGACTGGGCAAGCCGCTCAAGTCGATGCTCCACTTCGACAAGAAGCCGAAAATCTGGCTCGGGACCGGCGCGCCCGCGATGGTGAAGATGACCGCGGAGATCGCGGATGGTTGGCTCGCCTTTGGAATGCGACCGGGCAACGTCGACACGTTCAAGGGTTGGTTCGAAGAAGGCTTTGCCGCTGCGGGAAACGGGAAGGGCTACGACGATTTCGAGATTCAGGGTGGCGTCTCTGTCACGATCACGGATGACGTGAAGGGCGCGGTCCAGGCGAACAAGCCCTTCATCGCGCTCTATGTCGGCGGGATGGGACATCCGTCGCTCAACTTCCATCACAAGCGGATGCATCGCGAAGGGTGGGGTGAGGCGGCGGACCGGATCCTCGAACTCTTTCAAGCGGGTAAGCGGGAGGAGGCGATCGAAGCCGTTCCGGATGAATACGTTGATGAGGGGGGCTTGATCGGTGACGTCGATCGCATCAAGAAGCGATGGCGCGCGCAGTGGGAAGACATGCCCTACACGGGCGTGACTGTGCGCACGGAGCAGGAAGAAGCCTACGAGCTGATGGCGGACCTGGTGGGTTCCCGCGACACCTGAGTCAGTCGTGCCCAGTGCAGCGGTTTGGGGGCTGTACGCCGAGTCGCCCGCCGAGCCGCGATTTCCCGGGACCGCGAAGGGCGATGCGAGCACTCATACAGTGAGATCGGTGGCGTTGCGCATGCGCTGCGCTGCCGACTTCGCTGGGGTTCCCATACGCCCTTCGGCCTCGCCGGAAATGGGAGCCGGCATGCGGAATCGGTCCGGGTTGTCGGGAGAGTGACGTAATGCGGATGCACCTACGTCGAAGCGGTTCGTCTCGCTCCTGGCGGCTCCCTTTGTCCGGTCACACGGACCGAATCGCCTGCTCTCCCCGGTCGGTGCGCCTCGGCACGACCGGGGAGTCCGGGCGGCCGCGCTCAATCTCCGGCGAGTCGCCTAACGCTGCTTGAGAGATTCGAGAGAGACCACTTCGCATCGCGGTTGCTCGATGTCGCCCTTCGGCAAGAGGAAACGCCAATAGAGCGTGCCGGCGGCGTGGCCTTCCGTGTCGATCCAGTTCGGGACGAGGGGATCCTCGTGGGCGACGACGAATCTAAACTGGCCTTCGCTGTCTGCCTTCATCTGTTTTCGATTGAGGGAGCACGGGCGATAGCGATAGTCGGGTGCTTGTTGGAAGCGATTCCAGAACATCACGTTCGCGTAGACGCACTCGGGCCAGCGTCCTTCGACGACAAGCGCTTCATCCGGCGCCAACACGACGAGTCCCGCACAATAGGCGTTATCGACGGCTCCGGCGCCGCCGCCTTCACTGGGCACCCATTGCATCGGCTTGGGCAGTTGGTTCGGCACCAGCGAGAACCACTCGGGCTGCTTGCTCGGATCGGGCGTCGCCGGTCGGTCGAGCGTCTGCCCCTTGATGAAGTTCATCGCGGCCTGAAGCTTATTCGCGAGACGGTCCGGACCGAGCGGGCGCGGGAATCCCGGCTCGTCCAAACATTCAATTTCGAGTTCGACCCGATTCGCCGGATCGGCCATGCCGCAGATTTCGCTCTCCCAGTAGTGTCGGGAGATCACGCAATTGGGTTTCCCCGCTTTCATGTGGAGTGCGCCTGGGGTGGGCTCGGGTGCGATCGGGATTTCAAAGCTGCCGTCCGGGGCGATCTCGAACTCTTCGTGATTCATCGCCGAGATGACCCCGTCGTTCCAGTCGCCTTCCGCCTTGCCCGTGTAGACCGTGAAGCTGATATACGCCTCATCCTTCATCCGTCCGCGGATCATGTAGCGCCGTTCCGGATCAAGGGGCGCACAATGCGCCGGGTTGTCCGCGCCTTCACCGCCCCATTTGAGCACGGCGCTCGCGAGCGGGGCGAAGCGCGGACGGCTGGCATCGTTGTCGACCCAGACGTCGAGCGACGCCTTCACGAGATGGAGGAGCATATGCTCCCCTTCCGCGACGTCTTCGGCGCTCGTCACGCGTCGTTGCGGGCTCAGAAAGTCGCGGTCGACTTCTCCGAGGAGATCGAGGAACGATCCGAAGGCTTCGCGGCTCGGCGTTTCGGACATGGGTCAGAGTGCTCCGGTTGACTCGATGTTATTCGGGAAGCTGGAAGTTGGGCGCGCGCTTTTCGAAGTTCGCCTTGATCGCTTCGACCTGGTTCGGGCTGCCGACGAGCTCTCCCTGAAGCTTGGCTTCGAGTTCGAGTCCGGTCCGTTCAT
>Ga0316209_1000448_pt1 | contig 74150 bp, 62 predicted proteins | sample 6monopyrite_MG_FD_204945 | JGI IMG/M metagenome (GOLD analysis project Ga0316209, IMG submission 204945) | Microbial mat bacterial communities from mineral coupon in-situ incubated in ocean water Damariscotta River, Maine, United States -... | ecosystem: Environmental > Aquatic > Marine >... | reverse complement strand
AGGCCAGCTTCTGCCCGGGCAGCAACGGGGGCATCGGTGCGCCCAGCGAATCCGCGATCGCGCGCATGAGTTCGCCTTGCGCCTCGGAGACGAAGCCGTCCGCGGCGATGCAGGCGGCGCATGCACGCAATAGCTGCTCGGTGGCTTGCGGGGAAGCCCGCTCGAGCTGTGTGAGCGCCGGGTCGAGGGTCGACAGGTTGCACTGATCCTCCGGCAGGAGCTGGGGAGAGATTCCGCGAAGCTGTGCCGAGCCCTTGTCGAAGGCTTTCTGGACGGCGTCTTCGCCGACGCTTCCAAGGTGGGCGAGCACCGAGAGGACCAGGCCCGATTCAGATACCAGCTTCGCGAGCGCCACGTTCTTTTTCGCTCGGGTCTGGACGCGCTTGAGGTGGGGCCGGAGATGAGAAAGGAGGATGCGGTGAAGCGTCCACTCGAAAAGGTCGATCCGGTGATCCGCGTCGACTAACACCTTTACGTTGTTGCTGAACGTGGCGTATTGGCTCGGCGAGAGACGCCTCAGTGCTGGCAGCGCCATGTCGATCAGGGGGAGGCGCGCGTGCGAATCGAGCCGCTCGATGTCTCGGAGGAGGCTGCGCGTCTGCTCCGCGACCTTCTCGTCGTCGAAGCGATCGAGCTGATCGAACTGCCGCCGTCTCGCCTCGTCGTCGCGGTTGATCAGTAAGGCGTAGATCACCGCGCGCGCACCGTCGGATTCGTGGCTGGCAGCGACGATCGTGGTCGGCAATCCCGCCACCAGCCTTCCCGCGTAGTCGAGGTGCGCGGCGGTGGGCTGGCCGATCTGGTCGATGGCCGACCCGCTGGGGGATTCGGGAAGTCCGAGTGTCCGACGCGGCGCAGCGTCATTGCCGGCGAACCCAGCGGCGCCTGCTATTTCCGTCCCTACGCCCCCGGCCTGAGCGGCCTCTACGATGGGCGCCACGGCGTCGCTGCGAAAGCTGGGGTCGAGTCGTTGAATCCGCTCCTTGATGGGGGGATGTGTGGCGAAGAGCGACTGCAGCCCACTTGCCAGTCCCTGGCTGAAGAAGAGATGGCTCGCTTCGGGGGCGGCCGGGCTCAGCAGGATCGATCCGGTATCCAGTCCTGCGATCTTCTTGAGCGCGCCGGCTATTCCGTCCGGATTTCGGGTGAACTGGACGGCGGATGCGTCGGCCAGAAACTCGTTCTGGCGACTGACCGAGGCCTTAATGAGGTTGCCAAAGAAGGTTCCCAGGAATCCAATGACCATCAGCCCAACCCCGGCCAACAAGATCACGGTGCCGGAGTTGTCGCGGCTGTTCCGGCGGCCCGCAAACATCGACGATCGCAAAAGGAAGTAGCCGATGATCCCGATCAGGAGGATTCCGTGGAGTGCGCCCATGAGCCGAATGTTCAGGCGCATGTCGCCGTTCAGAATGTGGCTAAACTCGTGGGCAATCACGCCCTGCAGCTCGTCCCGGCTCAGCTGGTGGATGCAGCCCCGGGTGACGCCGATGACGGCATCGCTCGGCGTGAAGCCGGCCGCGAATGCGTTGATGCCATCCTCTTGTGCGAGCAGATAGACGGGCGGCGTTGGCGTCCCGCTCGCGATCGCCATCTCCTCGACGATGTTAAGGATTTTGCGCGCCTCGGGATCGGTCGTGTCCGAGGGAAGGAGCTGCCCGCCGAGCGCCTCAGCGACGACCATTCCCCCTCGCCTGAGCTGCGCAATCTTGTAGAGGCTGCCGGCGGAGACGACGGCCAGCGTCGCCAGCCCGACCTGGACCAGAAGATCAGGCTGCCAGAACTCCAATCGACTCGCGAGGACACGGCCGTACGCGTCGGCCTCAGGCTGCGCCGTAAGTGCGACGGCCAGCACGTACAACAGCGCCACGATGCTGACGACCGCGCATGCGAACAGGAAGACGAGCCACGACGTATGGCGGCGCGCGGCTTCCTGGTTTTCGAAGAATTGCGTGGACATTCGTTCGATCAGCCGCTCAGGAGAAGGAGACCTTGGGAGGTTCGGCGATCGCCTGGCTGTCGAACTCGAGAAGCGACGCGTCCATTGGATGGCCAAACGCATTGGCGAGCACGGTCGTCGGGAAGCTCTGCCGGTACGTGTTGTACGCGGTCACCGCATCGTTGAATGCCTGCCGGGCGAAAGACACCTTGTTCTCGGTCGAAGTCAGCTCTTCGGTCAGCTGTTGCATGTTCGTGCTGGCCTTCAAATCGGGATAGGCCTCAGACAGTGCGAAGAGGCGCCCCATAGCGCCACCGAGCGCGCTTTCGGCGGCCCCGAGCTTCTTCATCGCCTCGGGGTTACTTGGATCGCCCGCGGCTGCCGCCAGGCCGGAGGCGGCCTGATTGCGGGCTTCGACGACCGCCTCGAGGGTCTCGCGCTCGTGGGCCATGTAGCCCTTGACGGTTTCGACGAGGTTCGGGATCAGGTCGTGGCGCCGCTTGAGCTGCACTTCGATCTGAGCGAAGGCGTTCTTGTAGCGATTGCTGAGCGCGACGAGCTTGTTGTAGATCCCGATCACGGAAACGATCAGGGCGACGGCAATAACGCCGAGCACGATGAGAGCAGTCATATTGCCTCCTGGAGACGGTACATTATTTGCGGATTGGGAGAGCCGGAGGATAGGGCAGCCGAGAGTCCCAGCCTACGGGGAGATCTGTGTTCCAGCGAAAACCCATGTCGGTTCTGACGATATCGTCGTGTGCCTATACGGTCGCGCTCTTCGTTCGGTGACTCCTACTTCAATGAGTCAGTATTAGGCGATTCTCGCTACCACGGCCCGATCGCCGCTTCGAGCCATGTGCTCCGCGCTTCCCGCTCTCTGGAAGTCGCTTAAGGCATATCGCGACTCGTCTGCAACGAGCTGTCAAAGGGGTACGGATGGCGGATGCCACTTCGGGGAATCGCGCGGGATCGCTGTTCTTCGGAATGCGCAATATGAGCGGCTGGCATTCTCGACGATCTTGCGGCGGGCATCGCAAGAAGAAATGTGGGCTGACTGGACTTCGTTCGGCGGGGGCGAGGGTGGCTCTGGCGCCACCTATCAGGAGATGGCCGACCCGATTGGGCTGCCCGTGACTTCAGGGATCGTCGAAGCGAAGTCTGAGCGAGACTTATGGTCAGGCGTCATTCGGCGAGAGATGTGAGAGAATACACCAAAAACATCGGCTCGACCTGTCACTCTTGGGTACTCACGGCCGTACTTGGGTGGGAGCAGAAGATGGATAGTACCGACGGAACTTCTCACGGTTCCGCGCGGGTCACTTGGAATCGAACAGAGATTGCCCCAAGCACCTTATGGGTAAGGAGTTGGGCATCGTCCGTGCTTACTAAAGGATTCAACGTGCAGAAAACGATGAAGACAATGACCCTGATGACAGTGATTTGGATCGGCTTGCTTGCCGTCGGGGTGTCGCCGGCCATCGCGGACGGAACTTTCTCTGGAAGCGGAACCGTCAATGAGATCAAGGTCGATGAGGGAAAGGTCAATATTTCCCACGGTCCGATTCCAGAGCTGAGCTGGCCCGGTATGACGATGGATTTTTCGCTCGCGAAGACGGCCTCCGTAGAAAAGATCAAGGTCGGCGAGGTCGTCGAATTCGAACTCCGCAAGTTGGCCAATGGATCTTTCGTGATCGAGTCCCTCTGGCCGAAGGAGAAGTCTGGGCATTCTCACGGCCATTGAGTTGGTCGTCGGAGATTGGAACGTCAGCCCGACGAGTCGCTCTTCTCTGATTCGTAGCTCGCGTCAGCGTGCTGCAGGGCTCGTCCAAGAACAAGAAATGGTCGGTCCGCACCACACCACCACCACCCTCCACAACCACCATGCGATTCGGCTCATCCAAGGCCTACGTGTCTCAAGCGGGATAGACGCATCCACTCGTGATCGCTCCGCGACGGCGCTTTCCCGTGGCCCGCGAGTGATAATCTCGATCGTTGCCATGCCATGCCATGCCATGCGTAGTCGGCCTACTTTTCGCGACTGCAACACTGGCCCCATCCGTCGAGGGAGCGTTTGCGAGATGCGAAGCCAGTCCGCGTGCTCAAACGACGACGATCGAAAGGTGAGTCTTTCCTGGGGTTCGATCTCCGGTGACAGACTGACGGTGAGCGTTTTACACTCGAAGGCAACTACCTGGATTCGGGGACGACGTGGGTCCGCATGCGCCTTCGCAACTTGTTGAGGTCGCTCCTCTTCTCGACCTGGAAGTCGACTTCGGAACTCGATCCTACTCGAGACGCGCGAACGTCTTCGAGATAGAGCGGGCAACTGTCCATACCGTCTTTCCCGCGCGCCCGGGAGAATGCGATGTGGCAGCGCAAGTGTGCAACCGCTGCATTCATGTCAATGTCATCAGCAAAGCGGACGCGGATCCCGTCCTCGATATCCTCGGCCGAAGTCAGCTGGCCGAGAAGCGGGCATTGTACGCGGGTCTCGGGCGGAAAGGACCCGCATTGCGCTTCTTCGAATCCCTCAAGGCTCTCGGCCGCATGGCGATGTTTTTTGGCGAGTGCTTCGTACTGCGCCGCATGCGTCAAATGACGTACACTTGGATTGTAGCTACCCCCGCCCCAGTAGTAATCCTCGCCACTGTTGCGGTAGTCATAGTCGGTCCTCCATCTCCCTTGAGAACTGATGCGATCAGGCCCTGCTACGACCTGAGTCGTTGGATCAAACCGGCCCCTGTGATCGCGGGCCTTGGCCGCGGCAGTCTCGGAGTGGCGCCGATGGTCCGCCGCACTCATATCACCAGGCTCGGTCCCTGAGCCGAATAGACCACAACCACTGGTAGTAACCATCGCGACTAAGAGAAGAGGTCTGACCGAAGCGACGGCGGAAGACAAGGTGGCTGCAATTCGTTGGCTTGCTGCGCCTGCCGATACAGGTGCCGCATTTCCACATGGCGCGGCGTGACCCCCTATTCGAGAACTATCGCGATTCCGCTTCATCGTGCCTGGGCCTTCCTGCTGGATTTTCTGGCGTTGCTTCTCGAGACCATTGAACGACATAGTGCCGATCGGGGGAGCTTACTGTTTTCTGTCCTTGCGGAATGTGACTCGTTCTCCCTCGACTAGCCACCACGGCGATCATCGTGTTTCGATATCGGATCTGCCGCCGCGGGTACATCGCGCCTCGAAGGTGTTCTGCGCCGCTATAGCACTGGAGCCGGTCGCGGTTTTTTCGCATGGGGGTATTCAGAGTCGTGGGTGGATGCGCACCATCAGTACCGTCTGGTTTTTCTTTCCCATGTGGATCACGAGCACACATTCCTCGCCGGCCTTCACGAAGCGCAGCGTCTTGACGCTTACGCCCGTCACCGACGTCGCTTGCCAGCCGGAGGCCAACATCGATCTCTGCATATAGGTGAGGACCTCGATTGGCGAGGTTTGGCCTGTGTATCGAAGGTCCGCGACACGAGGAGAACTCGCGGACACATTCATGTAGGAAACGTTGTAGTCGAGTCCTAATTCCGCGGGGAGCGGGACATCATCGAACTGGCTGCCGAGCCACTTTGGTGCGACTTGCGGAGCGAGGACAGCCGGAGCTGATTCCTCAAGGAGCGGAGCAGGTGTGGTTGGTAGGATCGTACAGGCACCGAGAATAATCGTGACAGCAACAAGGAATCCAATGATGCTCCATTTGGTCATCGGAACCTCCTTTAGTAGGCGTTCAGCTTGATGTGCAGATGCGTCTGCGGCGGCGTCTGCCAGTCGTTGCCCTGTTCGATTTCGCTGGGCCCCATGGACATGATGATGATCTCGCACATCTCGCCCCCCTTGGTGAAGGTGATCGTCTTCATTCGGACCCCGCTCATGCGGACAAACTGCCAGCCATTGGAGGGCATCCCATCTCGGTAGAAACGGATGATGTCTTCGATACTCATGGGCCCGGCGTATTTGAGGTCGGCGTTACGCATTCCCTCTTGCTCGAAAATGAAGGACTCGTCTGAATTGAAGTCGTAGTTTCGCGGAATTGGGAGGTCGGTGTAGCGATCCGATTCCCACTGGCCGCCAGGTGCTCGCGCGGGTGCTGAATCGACGGCCGTCGCCGCCCGCGATGTCGCCGCCTGCGATATGGGCGCAGGTTGTGGCGAGCGGTATGCAGGCGCCTGCAAGCTCTGGGCGCATCCCGCCACCGCGTAGAGGCTCAATAAGAAAACAGCGACGCAGAGATGCGACTTCATTCGACCTGTTCGGTTGATGTGTTCCGTCTGGTCGTCGTTCAACATTGTCCTCATTCCCGGCAAGGTCTCGGATAACCTGCTGTCGGCGGTGATCAGCCTCATTGTCTTAGTACGAGTGATTGATTCGAACGTGACGAGTTATTTGAGCGATTGCCCCGCCCCGTGCCGCCCGTCGTCGTACTCAGCTTCCTAGGCCGGCCCGCGGACAAAAATAGGTAGAGTTCTGGGCAAGCGGGCTGTCTCATGGTGATGATGACCGCAGGGCTGTTCCTATGCGATGTGCGGGAAAGGTTGTCACGATTGGGCCTTGGCCGACGTAGACCTGTAGATGGATGAGTGGCAACCAATTCGGGGAAGAGTGACCAATATAATAGGTTTGCTCCAGATAGGCCTAATCTCCGTATCCTTGGGCGTCGCGTGCGCACCGCTGAGTCGATCAACCTCGGACCAGGTCGCGGAGAGCGGGGCAGCGGGCGTCTACCGTATCGCGATCGCCCACGTAATGATCGCGCCAGAAATGCACCGTCGCGACGCAGAAGGTCGGAATCTGAACTCTGAGGCCGCGACGGATAACTCTCAGGCCGCGACGGATATAGGGCGCTTTTTTTCGCAGGCTCTGGTGAAACGCGGGGTCGAGGTTGTTTGGGCACACAGTATCCGTGGCATTCCCGTTCATAACGGTTCGCCTCCCGAATTCCATCACGAGGCGTCTAGACTTGCGCGCGCGAGCTTGGAAAGTTTTGATGTCGACGCTCTGCTTGTCATTGAGTTGAAACGCTGGTCGCCGCGGGATATGGGAAGTAGTCGACGAGAGCCTGCCGCCGTCACGTTTCGAGCTACGCTCCATGGTGGCCCGGAAGGACTTATGCTCTGGTCCGGCGAGTTCTCGGAGCGACAGGTGACGCTCTTAGGCGATCCGTTGAGAGCGCTTCGCTATCCGGGACGAGGGACCCGCTGGCTTACCGCAAGCGAACTCGCACAGTGGGGTGCAAATAGCCTGGCCTCAGAGATCCCTCTGCATGGTGCGTCAAATAGGCCTTAGAAGATTTGAATGCTGTTGCTGTCCCGTCTATCGACTGTGTGCCGTAGTTAGAGAGCAGGAAGGCCATGGGCGCAAGATTGCGCCTTTCGAGGACGATTCTGTCCTCCGAATTTTCCTTCCGGACTGGATGCGGGCAGGGCACGATGATGCATGATATTCCGTTCGTTAGTTCTGTGTTTCATCCCACCGATTTCTCCGATGCGAGTGAACAGGCGTTTGCGCACGCGCTCGCCATCGCGGTGTCGAGCCGCGCTCGGCTCGACATTATGCACGCGGGTGGCTCGTTGATGGAAGATTGGGAGCACTTCCCAGCGGTTCGAAAGACGCTCGAGCGATGGGGGATGCTCCCGCAAGGCAGTCCGCGCTCGGCCGTTTCCGAGCGGCTTGGAGTGGCAGTCACTAAATGGGAACCGGGGGGGAGCCCAGCGCGTGCGTGTCTCCGCGCTATCAAAAAGGTCGAGCCCGAACTGGTCGTACTTTCGACGGAGGGTCGGACCGGAGTTTCCCGCTGGCTGCATCCGTCGATCGCGGAACGGGTTGCACACCGGACCCACGCCTCGACCCTATTCGTACCGGCGGGTGGCCAGGGTATCGTTTCTCTCGATAGTGGCGCGATTTCTCTCGGGCGGATTCTCATCCCCGTTGCAGATCGCCCGTTCGCTAACAGCGCATTCGCTCTAGCGGAGCAGCTGGTAGGCGTATGCAAAGAAGAAGTAGCGATTACGACCCTGCACGTGAACGGTCCGATGCCGGCAGTCCCCACACGTCCCGCTACGAACGTGATGTGGGAACAGCTATCGGCGCAGGGAGATGTCGTCGAGGAGATCCTGCTGGCGGCTGACTCGGCGGATCTCATCATCATGCCGACCGAAGGGGCGCATGGAGTTTGGGATGCCTTGCGCGGAAGCACGACGTCGAGAGTTCTGAGAGAGGCGGGATGTCCCGTGCTTGCGGTTCCAGCGGGCTGATTGCCGAATAGCTGCTCGCCCGGCACGGAATTCAGAATGTCCACCTGCTCGCGATGTACTCTCAGTCGGTTGGCGAGTCACGTTTTCCCCGTCCATCCGTATTTTATCTTGACGCCGCTAAAAACAGAGGGACCTCAAGATGCGAACAGTGCTCGTTGTGATGGTTGGTCTGGCGGCCTTCATTGGGATCGGCCTTTCAACGTCCTGCTCTTCCTCAGACGCTCTCGCTGGGCCCCTCGGTGGTGATGTCGTCCTTTTGGAAGATGAGAAGGTACGGGCGGAGGTCTTGGCGAACTCTGAGACGGGCGAGATTCTGGTCCGCACTTGGGACGAGAATGCAGATGAGCCACGCGCGATTCCGGCCAGGTCGCTCGTTGTTGGGGAGGGGGCGCGCCGGGTTGAACTCCAGCCCTTCCCACTGGAAACGGATCCACGTGGTCTATGCAGTCGGTTCTTCGGTCAGGCCGATTGGGTGCGAAACCATGAATTGGATGCGGGGTGGCTCGCTCGCGGCGACGCGGGGGAATCGGCTCGTCATGAGTTTGCGTGTCGGCGCTGCTGGGACGCTGGCCGGAAGCATGCCGGGTCGTGGCGCCCGATGGCTGAGCACTGGGAAGGGATGCGGCATGGCCGAGCGATGGGTGGATCGCGCTAGTGCGCGCGCCTTGGGATGCCGCTCTGTTCAGTCCGAAGATTCAACGCAGACGCCTGCTAAGTTTTTGAAGCCCGAATCGGAACCCGAGTGTTGGAAACCTAATTTAAGGTCGGACAGGAGACGAGTGCAATGACAGACGAGTCAAGTTTTGGGCGTCGCGGATTTCTTGTCGCTGGAGCCGCTCTGGCAGCCAGCACGATCGGCGCTCGCAATGCTCTTGCAGACGGCGCAAATCGATCGGACTCCCGGCCGATCAGCTCTGGCAAGCTGAAAGCAATAGTCGAAGCCACGACCAACTGCCAGAAAGTCGGTGAGGCGTGCCTGGCGTTGTCAGCGAAACAACTCGGGCAAGGTATGACGGCGATGTCTCGCTGCCAGAAATCATGCATCAATATGCTGGCGCTGACGCGAGCCATGCTGGTCGTTGCTTCACATGGTACCGCCGATGCCAATTTGATCGTAGGTCTTGCCGCAGTGACTGCGAAGGCCTGCCGGGAGTGTGAGGCGGCGTGTGCGGAGTTCGAGACGGCGCAATACAAGGACTGTGCAGAGAGTTGTCGGCGGACCGCCGAGGCCTGCGAGGCGCTCTTAAATGGTTGAGAGCGGTCGGCCATCGCGCTGGGTCCCGTGATTTGATCTTGCCCTTTCTAACGAATCGGAGACTGTTGTGGAGGCGAGCTACCTAGTGTCCGGGCGAGGGAGATGACAGAATCATCCGTGACTAGCCCTGCGGGCTTCGAGACGCAGTGGAGACGATTGCCCGCGAGCCATCTCTATCTGTCAGCACATACGCAAACGCCTTTGATACCCATCGAAAGGCCCGGTGTGGCGGCGCCCATCTGGTGCAAGCTTGAGTTCCTGAATCCATCGGGCTCCATCAAAGACCGGATTGCTTCATTCATTTTGCTTAAGGCCTTTAGGGAGGGCGCGATTGAAGAAGGATCTTATGTGGTGGAGGCGTCGAGCGGGTCGACGAGCATCTCTCTTGCCATGCTATGCAGTCAGCTCGGTGTGAAGTTCGTTGCCGTCATGCCCGAGGGCGTGACGCGGGAGCGGACGATGATGATTCGGGCGCTGGGTGGAGAAGTTCATCTCGTACCAGGACCGGCAGACCTTACCGAGTGTCAGAAAATCGCCGAGCGACTAAGCGCCGAACTCCGGGGGTTCCTTCCTCGTCAGTTTGAAAACGAGGACAACGCGAACGCTCACCGATACGGAACGGCTCGAGAAGTTCTGGAGCAAATTCCGGGGAGTGCGGTCCACGCGGTGGTCGCTGGAGTCGGAACCGGGGGCACGCTCGTAGGGCTTCATCGAGGGATGAGGGATGCTGGCTGTGACCCAGGGCTGTGTGCAGCGAAGCCGGTGTCGCTGCACGCGCGAAAGCATGACTGCTGCGCGGCGGGTGAATGCTTCTGCGAGATCGAAACGTCGAGCTTCTCTCGACGTATTCCAGGCGTTGTCGAGAATATGTCCGGTCTGTTTAGCGACAGCGAGAGTGACGCACTCAAGACCGTGGAAATCGATGAAGACGCGGCGCTGGAGATGACCCGCGAATTGAATAGGCTCGGGTTTCCGGTTGGCCCGAGTTCAGGACTGAACCTCGCGGCAGCGGAAGCAATCGCGAACGAGTTGGGTTCTGCAGCAAATGTGGTCACGGTCTTTCCAGACCGGATGGAGCGCTATCTCTCGACTGAGTTATTCGATGAGCCCGAGCCGGCGGAGCGCTGAAGACGGCCGTCAGGATGCGGCTTCGCTTCGGGGTACGCGAGCGATCTCTCAATCGGAGTGGCCGATCTCAATCAACCCATTCGAGAATCGAGAATCATGATGGGGACCCTCCACGCACGCGCCGGGATGCCTGCTGAAGCCTGTGATTTGGTAGATGTTCCAAGATTGATCCGCACGTACTACTCAGACGATCCGGATCCGGAATCGCCGGAACAGCGAGTTGCCTTCGGGACGTCCGGACATAGAGGGTCTTCGCTCCACAAGACATTCAATGAAGTGCACGTTCTAGCGATCGCGGAAGCGATCGTCTCGTTTCGTCGCGCGGCGAAGATTGACGGTCCATTGTTCCTGGGTGCGGATACTCATGGGCTATCCGAGCCTGCTCGAGTATCCGTTGTTGAGGTTCTTGCTGCGCACGGCGTAGAACTGCGCGTCGATGCGCAAGATGGCTATACGCCTACGCCGGTCATCTCTCATTCGATCCTTCAATACAATAGAGGGAGACAAACTGGCCTCTCGGACGGCATCGTGATCACCCCCTCCCATAACCCTCCTGAGGACGGCGGGATCAAATACAACCCGCCGTCAGGAGGCCCCGCGGACTCGTCGACCACCGCGTGGATTGAGGGCCGCGCGAACGAGCTGCTAGGCGAAGCTCGAACCAGCGTCTTGCGGATGCCCTATGAGCGTGCGCGTACTCTTGAATCGACACGAGAACACGACTACGTCGATGAGTACGTGAGTGATCTTGGGAACGTGATTGATTTGGAGATCGTTAGGTCAGCGAAACTCAAGCTCGGTGTTGACCCACTCGGGGGATCCGGGATCGGCTATTGGGAACCCATCGTCGATCGGTTTGGGCTCGACCTAACCATCATTGATCCGGTGGTCGATCCGACTTTTCGCTTCATGCCGCTCGACTGGGATGGGCGCATCCGAATGGATTGCTCTTCCGCGTACGCGATGAAGGGCTTGGTCGAGAAAAGGGAAGGGTTCGACCTGCTGTTCGGAAATGACACCGACTACGACCGACACGGCATCGTTATGAATGCTGGCGGGCTCATGCCGCCCAATGACTATCTTGCCGTGGCGGCCGCGTTTGCCTTTCGAAACCGTCCGGGTTGGCCGCATCTTGCGAGGGTCGGAAAGACAGTCGTGAGTACGAGTCTACTTGACCTGATCGCTGCGGATCTGGGGCGATCAGTGTACGAGGTTCCGGTGGGATTTAAGTGGTTTGTCGAGCCTCTGCTGCAGGGCACCTGTGCCTTTGCGGGAGAGGAGAGCGCAGGCGCCTCGATCCTTCGCCGGGACGGTACCCCGTGGACCACGGACAAAGACGGGATCGTAATGGATCTACTGGCGGCAGAAGCAGCCGCCCGATCGGGCCGAGATCTGAGCGACCTGTATCGAAACTTGACAGACCAATTCGGTCAGCCGAGCTATGCGCGCACGGATGTACCCGCGAGTGCCGAAGACCGGGTCAAGCTTGCGCAGATCTCCGAGCGCGACATATCGGCTTCGACTCTTGCTGGGGACGTGATCAGGTCGATCATGACAAAGGCTCCTGGGAACGGAGCGCCAATTGGTGGGATCAAGGTCGTGTCTGCGTTCGGCTGGTTTGCGGCGCGGCCCAGTGGAACCGAGCCGTTGTACAAGGTTTACGCGGAGAGCTTTCGCGGTCCTGAGCATCTTGCCCGCATCCAGGCGGAAGCCCAAGAAGTGGTAAGTCGAGCGATCGGGCGGGAATGATCGCACGAGGTGCCGTGCGCATGTGGGCCTCTCCATCGTCTCAATAGAGGGGCCTCCAATCGCTATGAACGAAGACTTCTGGCTGGTCGACACGCTCATACGTGTGGCTTCCGAAGGAATCGCGTTGGGCTTGGATCAGATCAGCGCTACCCCGCGCCGTCGACAGGGTGTCGAACCAAGTAAGCGACGCGGCAAGAGCCGGAATCGGATGCCCGGCGAGCGCAGCTGCGCTTACGACGCGGCGAAGCGTCGGGATGCGCGCTGCGAGGTCGTACCGAAAGGCGTCCGTCAGCGCGAGGAACGCGTCGGGTTCTGCATCGAAGGCCGCCTGCACACGATCGAGGAAACCGGCTCGTATGATGCACCCAGCGGTCCAAATGCGAGCGACCTCAGACAGGACGGTGCCGTAGCCGTGCTCGCTACTCGCCGTAGATAACAATGCGAAGCCCTGCGTGTAGCTGGCAATCTTGGCAGCGTACAAAGCGTCGGCGAGGTCTCCCGAAGTCAGCCCGTCGATAGGTCGACCGGATGGGCCACGGAGTGCGGCCTCAGCCTTTCTGCGGAGCTCTAGCCGCGCCGAGAGCGCTCGTGCATCCACGGCGGCTGTGATCGTTGGGATAGCGACGCCAAGGTCGAGCGCGGCCCGAACCGTCCAGCGTCCGGTTCCCTTCTGACCCGCGCGATCGAGCACACTGTCGAGCAAGATCGCATCCGGCTGAATCGGGTCTGGCACTCGGAAGATCTCCGCGGTGAGCTCGATGAGAAAGCTCTCGAGTTCACCGCGATTCCAGAACGTGAAAGTGTTGGCGATTTCTTCGGGCGTGAGACCCAGTCCGCGTCGCAGCAAGATCGCTGTTTCGGCGATGAGCTGCATATCTCCGTACTCGATCCCGTTGTGAACCATCTTGACGAAGTGCCCAGCCGATCCCTTCCCGCAGTAGGTGACACAAGGCCCTGAATCGCTCTCCGCAGCGATGCTCTCAAGGAGTGGGCGAAGCCGCTCCCATGCCTCGTGATCGCCCCCCGGCATGAGCGATGGTCCGCGCAGCGCACCTTCAGCGCCTCCCGAAACGCCCATCCCGACGAAACGCCACGGCCTCGATTCTGCCCGTTGATTACGTCTGTCTGTATCTGTGAAAAGACTGTTTCCTCCATCGATCACGATGTCATCGCGGTCGAGCAAAGGGTCGAGCGCATCGAGGACGTTGTCCACAGGGGCGCCGGCCGGAACCATCAGCAGGATGCGGCGAGGACGCTCGAGCGACTGCACGAGGTCCGGGAGATCCTCGGCGACGTGAAACTTGGCTTCCGGATGAGCTCCAGCGAGTTTCCGAGTCGCTTCGATCTTTCGGGTGAAGACTGCGACGCGAAAACCGCGGCTTGCAATGTTGCGCGCCAGATTGGCGCCCATCACGCCAAGGCCCACGACTCCAATCTCGCATTGTCCTTCGGTCATATCGAGTCTCCTTCGCATGCGCAATCATGGAAAAGGGCGTCGGCTTCGGACGGCCCCCAGGTACCCGCTGCATATTCAAGAAGCGGAGGTGCGTCCGGACCGCACCAGCCATCGCGAACTTCGTCGACGTAGCGCCAGGAGGCCTCGATCTCGTCCGAACGCAGGAACAGCATCTGATCGCCGAGGAGCGCGTCGCGCAGTAAGCGCTCGTATGCGTCCGGCATCTCTTGCTGGAAGTGTTCTTGATAGTCGAATCCCAGGTGAGCGGGTGTCATGACTAGATCGCTGCCAGGTGTTTTGACCCCAAAAGAGAGTCGGATCGCTTCTTTCGGCTGAAGCTCCAGTGTGAGCACATTCGGGCGAATCTGGCAAAGTGAACCGTCTCGCAACGAGCGTCGAAACTCGGGATCGGGCATGCCTTGCGGACGATTGAAGAGCTGGATAGGAGGCACACGGAACTGAACCTGTACTTGTGTGATGCGTTCTGGCAAGCATTTCCCATGCCGGAGCAGGAAGGGGACTCCGCTCCAGCGCCAATTGTCGATCTCCGCCCGGAGCGCGATATAGGTCTCTGTCTGAGAGTCGGGCGCCACGCCTTCTTCGTCGAGGTATCCGGGAAGCGCGACGCCGTCCTTTTTCGAAGGTCCATAGCGGGCTCGAACACAGCTTGTTTTGAGCTCAGCGGGTTCCGGACAATGGAGCCTTCGGAGGAGTTCGACCTTCTGGCTGCGAAGAGCGTCGGCGTGGAGCTCGGCCGGAGGCTCCATCGCCACGAGCGCGAGGATTTGCAGCATGTGATTCTGGAGCATGTCCCGCAGGGCTCCAGCGCCGTCGTAGTAGGCGCCCCGTCCGTTCTCGACGCCGATGGACTCCGCGACGGTGATCTGAACCAACTCGACGTGGTTTCGATTCCAGAGGGGTTCGAAGATGGCATTGTGGAATCGGAATCCGAGAAGGTTCTGCACGGTCTCCTTCCCGAGATAGTGATCGATGCGGTAGATCTGATCCTCGTGAAGCACATCGGAGAGCGCTGCGTTCAGGGTGCGAGCACTCTCGAGATCACGGCCGAATGGCTTCTCGATGACCACACGGCGCCAGGCGGTCCGGTCGTTGCGGGTTCTACTGACGAGCCCCGTGCTAGCCAGTCGATCGACGGCGGGGCCGAAGAGTTCGGGCTTGAGCGATAGGTAGAAGAGCCGACCGACTTCTCGTCCTTCAGCCAGTTCATCGAGCCGCTTCGACAAGGCGAGGAGAGACTCTGGCTCTCCTACGTCGCCAGGCTGGTAAAAAACCCGGGGGGCGAGTCGCACAAACGCATCGCGCGTCTTGCTCGACATGGTTTCCGCGAGCTCTGCACGAAACGTCTCGTCGCTTTTAGGCGTGCGCGACACCCCCACGACGCAAAAGGGTCGCAAGCTGGGGCTGTCGTCAGCCAATCGAGCCAGAGCCGGGATGAGCTTACGCTGCGTGAGGTCGCCACTCGCGCCGAAGATCACGACTTGATCGCACGATGTCATGGAGTCTTCCTTGAGGCAGTTGCCCCTTGGTTCCGATGATGGAGTTCGTCCCGACCGGCTTAGGGGTACGTCATGCTTCGCGCGGCGTGACTCGAACGTCAAAGGGTTTTACGGCGGAGCGATGCAACCGTGACCCCTGCGAACTTGTTGGTCGCGAATCGCCATTCGATCTCCGTGCGTTTCAAGATCGCCATCGAATCTGAGGGGCGTCTAGGGGGATTTGCGCTCCAGGATGCCGTGGAATGACGCGTGGCGTGTAGTCGGTGTTGGGCCGGTCATTCGAAACCGATGCCATGAAGAGGTATTCGCGATCGGTGCCGCTAGGCCTGTCGTGGTGACTCATCGGAATTATTGCGGGCTCATCGTCCATTGGCGGATCCGCATAGAGTTCGACGGACAACGTGTTCGGGTCGATCCTTCCGGTGCGGATGCGAACTCGGAAGTCCCATTGGCCCTCCGAAGCATCGACTTGGACGTCCAGGATCTGGACTTCATGCCAGTGGGCGCGCAGCGAATCCGCCCATGCTTCGAGCTCGACTCCCCGCTGGCCCTTTTCGGCGGATCGCTCCAGCCATGCGTCCGCGCAGGGCTGGTAGTGGTCCTCGACGTATTCGCGCACCATGCGGTTGCTCGAAAAGCGAGGCGCCAAGAGAGCCATGCTGTCACGCATCCGCTCTACCCACCGCTGGGGGATTTCGGCTTCGTCACGGTCGTAAAAGGACGGTGCAATCTCTTCTTCGAGTAGCCGGTAAAGATCATCAGCTTCCTTGGCATCCCAGTCCGGATCCTCGCCGTGTTCCTGTCCATCTCCGAGGGCCCAGCCCACGGAGGCCGAATACGCTTCGGCCCACCAGCCGTCGAGTTCGGAAAGGTTGAGCCCTCCGTTGACGAGGACCTTCATTCCGCTCGTCCCGCTGGCTTCCCAGGGCCGCCTCGGTGTGTTGAGCCAAACATCAACTCCTTGGACGAGGTTGGCGCCGAGCGCCATGTCGTAGTCCTGCAAGAATACGGCGCGGTCGGAGACATCCGCACGAGCACTGAATTCGGCCCATTGCCGCACGAGCTCGCGCCCTGCGCCGTCGTGCGGGTGGGCCTTTCCCGCGACGACCAACTGCACCGGGCGCTCCGCGTGATTGAGAATCCTTACGAGCCGCTCGGGATCGTGAAGAAGCAGATCGGGCCGTTTGTAGGTTGCGAAGCGACGCGCGAAACCGATCGTCAGCACCTGTGGGTCGAAGAGCAGGGCGCACGCATCGACCTCATTTGCCGGCGCGCCGTAGGCGGAGCGTTGTCGGGCGACACGGCTCCGGACGACCGGGATCAACGCCGTGCGGGCCTGATTTCTCATCGCCCAGAGCTCCGAACCGCTATGGCGTCGGAGATTGGTTTCCAGGTTTGAAAGATCTCCCGCCCAACAGTCAGTCCCACACGCGCAGTTCCACAAGTCATCGGCGGCTGCGGCATCCCAGGTCGGTACGTGTACGCCGTTTGTGACGTGTACGATTGGTACCTCTTTTTCGGGCCAGCGCGGAAAGAGCGGCTGAAAAAGTCGTCGGCTCACTTCTCCGTGCAGCCGGCTGACGGCATTGATGTGAAAGCTCCCGCGTACGGCGAGCGTTGCCATGTTGAACCGCTCGTTGAGATTTGACGGATCTTCCAGACCGAGAGCGAGTAGGTCGTCGACGGCAACCCCAAGTGAGGCGGCTTGATTGTCGAGATAGCGGGCCGCCAGCTTCTGCGAGAAGCGGTCAAAGCCCGCTTCGACAGGCGTGTGCGTCGTAAAGAGGTTGCCTGCCCGCGTACAGCGGAGGGCGACAGCAAAGGAGTGCCCCGTTTTCAGCATGAAGCTTCGGGCGCGCTCTAGCACGGCCAACGCGGCGTGCCCTTCATTGAGGTGGCAGACCCCGCACTCGATGCCGAGGGCTTCGAGTAGCCGCCAGCCTCCGATTCCCAACACGATCTCCTGCTGCAATCGAAGCTCGGGACCGCCCCCGTAGAGTTCGCCCGTGATTGCGCGATCGAAGGGGCTGTTCATCGGGTCGTTGGAATCGAGAAGAAAGAGCCGTACGCGTCCGACTTTCACCACCCAACAGCGCAGTCGCACGCTTCGCCCTGGGAGATCGACCTCCACGTGGACCCATTCGCCATCATCGTCGCGAAGGGGTATGACGGGAAGTTGCGTTGGGTCGTTGTAGGGGTGGAGATCGAGTTGCTCGCCGCTAGGGTCGAGCGCCTGACGGAAATATCCGCACTGGTACAAAAGCCCAATACCGACAAGTGGAATGCCCAGATCACTCGCGGTTTTCAGGTGATCGCCGGCGAGCATCCCAAGACCTCCGGAATAGATCGGGAGCGCGTCCGAGAGGCCAAACTCCATGCTGAAGTACGCGACCGTCGTGCCGAGACCCTTCGGGTGGGCGGTTTGGAACCAGGAGGGATTCGTCAGACTCCGTCTACGGGCTTCGGCGTGACGCTCAAGCTCCATACAGAAGGCTGGATCGGCCGCCAGCTCGTCAAGGCGCCGTCGCGAGACCGTCTGTAGCAGCAGCCAAGGATTCCGTGTGGCTTCCCAAAGATCGGGATCAATTAGGCGCCAGAGAGAGTCGGCCGAGTGGTTCCAGCAGTAGCGCAAGTCTAGAACGAGCTCCCCGAGAGACGTGAGGGCCACGGGGAGTGGACGCATGCGGTACGGAGTATCAGGAGTCATTTTTGCCTTTTCGCAGTTCGTTGGAGTCGTCTGACACGCTCGCCCCGCCGTGGTCTTACGGGCTTCGAATCCACTCGAGACGGATAGACATGTCGGAAAGCCCCAAACGCGACCGTGTCGCGCCGAGGAGTTCTGATGTGCTCTCGTTCCAAGGATACGGGGAACCCGATCGAATAGTGACGTCGGTCGGAACCGGGTGTCACCGCACGCTGCAGCCCCCCGTATTCCCGGTCATCTCAAGATTTGCCCGTTGCGGCCTCGTCGCTCGCCGCGGTCGAGGAAAACCCCTCTCCGAGGAAGATCGATGCGCAATCCGATCCGAGCTGTCGAGAAGCTTGGCCAGAGCATCTGGTACGACAACATTCGCCGCGGTCTAGTCACTTCGGGCGAGCTTCGTCGAATGGTCCTACTCGATGGCGTACTAGGCGTGACGTCCAATCCCGCAATCTTCGAGAAGGCTCTTGCCGGGAGCGCCGACTACGACGGATCGCTCCAAGCCCTCCTCTCCGAGGGATTGACCGATCCGGAGGTGCTATTCGAGCGTCTGGCCCTAGAGGACATTCAGCTCGCGGCCGACGTGCTGCATGCGAGCTATGTCGACAGTCGCTGCCAAGACGGATTCGTCAGTATCGAAGTCTCGCCGCGTCTAGCCAACGACACGCAAGCAACGATCGACGAGGCTGTTCGACTTCACACAGCCGTCAATCGCGAGAACGTGATGATCAAGGTCCCCGGAACCACGGCGGGAATTCCAGCGATCGAGGCGTTGATCGCTGCGGGGATACCCATCAATGTCACGCTTCTGTTCGGCGTGGAGCGCTATGTCGAGGTTTTCGAAGCCTATCTTCGCGGCCTCGAACGGCGCAGCGCCCGCGGTCGCGACGTGCAGCGTTTGGCAAGTGTCGCAAGCATCTTCGTAAGTCGGATCGATACCGCGATTGACAGTCTAGTCGAGCAGCAGCTCGATCAAACACGGGATCCACGGCGGCGGCGCGCACTCAAGGCTCTCGTTGGACGTGTTGCAATCGACAATGCGCGAGTCGCCTACTCGCACTACAGGAGGTTGTGTAGTGCAGAGCGGTGGCAAGCGCTCGCACGTCTCGGCGCGCGCCCGCAAAGACTACTATGGGCCAGCACCGGAACAAAGAACCCGAAATACCCGAAGACTCACTACGTCCAGAATCTCCTCGCACCCGGAACCGTGAATACTTTGCCAACCGAAACCTTTCTCGCCATGCGCGATGTCACACGCGTTGGTCCGGCGTTTACAGACGACTGGGAAGGGAATGTCGAGCGAGCAAGAGAAACGCTTCGGACCCTCGCGGCTGTTGGGATTTCGCTTGAGGAAGTGACGGATGAGCTTCTCGAAGCAGGGTTGAAGTCGTTCGAGGACGCCTATGAGCGGTTGTTGAAGACACTGGATGAGAAACGCCAGGGCATCTTGAGAGGGGCGGCCTCGGGAGCGAGCGAAGATCTCGGAGCGGAGGCAGCCGAAGTCGATTAGGAACGAAAAAGCTGGCATCACGAATATCGCGACCGCGAGCATGGACCAGCAATCCTGCGGGAGCGCATGATCGACGCGGTGCTCTCTTAGCGGCGGAGCAACAAATCCAGGAAGCGCACCGTCCTGTCACTCTATGACATCGTGCCTCGTAGTTCCTTTCGAGACCTTGGGCTGAGACCGATGTCTCGGTGGATTGCTTCGCCGGGGGGAGGACGATCGTGGAATACTGGCACGGTTCGGAGGAGACGCCCCGGTTGCCGGCGAATCCGAGCGCTCGCGAGGGAGTCGGCGTGGTCGCGGGCACTTGGCCCATTCAAGCGGACCAATATTTGTGGCTTGAGTATCACGTTCGTCACAAGGATGGATCCGAGGAGAGTGGCCGGGCGGACTTCGTCTGGGAACGCAACGAGGCTCAGAACAGCTACTGGCGTGCCGAGATCGGTCCGTTCGAGGACGCAGACGAAGTCGAGTATTCGATTTCTGGGGACGCACCAGACGGCGTCGGAAAGCAACGTGGGCCCTTTTCTTTTCGCGTCGCTCCCAAGATTCATCTCGCCCTTCTCTGGCACCAGCACCAGCCGCTCTACAAGAATCTGGCTCGGAAAAACCAACACGGCTCCTATCGTTTCCCCTGGGTCCGGCTTCACGGACTTCGTGATTACTATGGCATGGCGGCGCTTCTCGCCGAGTTCCCCGAGGTTCATGCCACCATCAATCTGACGCCTGTGCTGCTCTGGCAGATCGAAGACTACACGGAGCGCGGGGCAACAGACCGGGCTCTCGATCTCACGTTGCGACCTCCGAGCCGACTCGCAGCGGCGCAACGAGAGGAATTGCTCGCATCGTTTTTCGATGCGGGTTGGCACACGCAGATCTACCCCTGGCCGCGCTATGCGGAACTCTTTTCGATGCGGGGTAAAAGAGAGTCATTCAAGACGCAGGATATTCGTGATCTGCAGATGTGGTTCAATCTGGCCTGGTTCGCGCCGGAGTTCCAAGAGGATGAGGTTGAGCTTCCGGATGGGTCGACTGCCTCCGTGCAGCGGTGGATCAAGAAAGGTGCTGGCTATTCGACCGCTGATATCGACGAAATGGTTGAGGAGCAGTTCAAGGTCCTGCGTAACATCGTGGCGATCCACCGAAAACTCCAGGATCAGGGGCAGATCGAAGTCGCCACGACCCCCTTTTTCCATCCGATCCTCCCCCTGATCGACGACTCGAGTTCTGGCACGTTGGATCGAGAAGGCGCTGTGTTGCCGACCCCCTTTGTGCGGCCCGAAGATGCAGCCGCCCAGGTGGAGCAGGCGGTCGCGTTCTACGCCGACCGGTTTGGACATCCCCCGCGTGGAATGTGGCCCGCGGAGGGTGCCGTCGGACCTTCGGTCATTCGCCACTTTGCGAGTGCGGGTGTCGCGTGGATCGCCAGCGATCGGGGCGTTCTCGAGAAATCCGGGCGGTATGGCTACGAGACGAAAGATCCCAACGTCCTTTGTCGGGCGTATCGAATTGAAGATGAAGAGGGGCGAGCGGTTGCAATTTTTTTCCGCGACACGGCGCTTTCGGATCGGATTGGATTTCAATACCAGCATTATCCCAGCGCGGAGAAGGCGGCCAACGAATTCGTTCTAGAATTGAAGGAGCGATTCGCCTGGCAGGTAGATGACCCGTCGAATCGAGTCGTGTGTGTTGCGCTCGATGGCGAGAATGCTTGGGGCTCTTACCCGGAACATGGACGCCCGTTTCTTCGCGCTCTATATCGCGCGCTCGCGGAGGATTCCGAGATTCAAACGGTGACCTTCGCGGAGTATCTCGAGGGGAATGCGAAGCGTCGGGTGTTGGCCCACCCCGTGAGGGGTCTGGCTCGGATACACGGCCTCTCTACTGGAAGTTGGATAGACGAGATGGGCTCTGAACGCGGAGTCGATCTCGGCACGTGGATCGGTGAGGTGGAAGAAAATCGGGGTTGGGATCTGCTTCGTGCTGCGGCTGCGGACTTCGATGCGATGGGAGTAACGCCCGATACGCACCCGGACGCCTATCAAGCGTTGATGGCGCCGGAAGGAAGCGATTGGTTCTGGTGGTTCGGGGAGGATCAGTCATGCGATTCTGATGCAGAATTGGATGATCTATTCCGCGGTCACTTGAAGGCAGCGTACAAGGCAATCGGTCGCCGGCCACCGCGCGCGCTCAGCCGTCACATCGTTCCTCACATTCCGGTCTGGACGTTCGCTCAACAGATTAGAACGATTCAATCGGGCGACCAGATTTCGATTCGCACCAACTGTCCTGGGCAGATCGAATGGGAGACTCAAGCCAGGAAGGGTTCGACGAGAGATCTCTTCGAGGCGGGCGGCGTGATGGCGGGTCAGCAGCGCTATTCGACCACGCTGGGCCCGTTCTCGGCCTCCGACGAACGGGTGACGTTTCGCTTTCAGTGTAGAAACGCTGACTGTGATCGGCGCGCCGACTGCTGCCAGGCAGATCTTCATGGAATCACAGTCGAGCCATGAGGATCGCAGTCTTTTCAGGAACGGCGCAACAGACCGTCGAAAAGCCCTCCGAGTCCGTCCGAGGCCGGGCAGTTGCAGGAGACCGGGCGTCTTGCGGTCCGAGTTGCGCAACGCCAACTGGAGATTTTATCCATCATTCCGAGTTCCTTGCAAAGTCTGCCATTCCGCCCGATCGTTTCGGTCGGGGGACGACAGCTATGCGTCTGTGGCCCGGTCGGCCGTATCCGCTTGGGGCGGTCTGGGACGGACAGGGAACGAATTTCGCGCTTTTCTCGGAGCACGCCGAGGCAGTCGAGCTGTGTCTCTACGATGGCCCCGCTGACGCAGAGCAAGCGTCCGCCGTCGTGCTTCGCGAACGCACGCAGCGCGTCTGGCACGGCTATCTACCCGATGTGCGCCCCGGCCAGCACTACGGTTATCGGGTGCGTGGGCCCTACGCGCCTGATGAAGGTCATCGTTTCAATCCCGCAAAGCTTCTCGTCGATCCCTACGCCCGCGCTGTGACGGGGCCGGTCCGCTGGAGCGACGCGGTTTTCGGCTACACGATCGGAGGCGCGGACGCGGACACCGCTGATCTCTGGGATGATGCCGGCTTCGTTCCCAAGAGCGTTGTCGTCGATCCGTCGTTTCCGTGGGGAGACGATCCCCCGCTTCGGACGCCCTGGAGTGACACTGTCATCTACGAGTGCCATGTGAAGAGTATGACCGCCAGGCATCCCGACGTGCCTGAAGATCTTCGCGGCACTTATCTGGGACTGGCATCCGCACCCATCGTCGAGCATCTCCGTAGCCTCGGGATCACGGCGATCGAACTGCTCCCGGTGCACCACGCGGTTTCGGAGCGTCATCTCGAGCAGGCCGGCCGAACCAACTATTGGGGCTACAACACGCTCGGCTTCTTCGCGCCCGACTCGCGCTTTGCCACGGCCGCGTCGGGCGAGCAGGTATCCGAGTTCAAGAGCATGGTGAAGACGTTTCATCGCGCCGGGATCGAGGTGATCCTCGACGTCGTCTACAACCATACGGCGGAAGGCAACGAACTCGGCCCCACGCTCTCTCTCCGGGGCATCGACAATCGTTCATACTACCGGCTCGACGAAACCAACCGCCGCCATTACGTCGACTTCACGGGCTGCGGCAACAGTCTCAATATGCGCCACTCGCGCACGCTGCAGCTCATCATGGACAGTCTTCGCTATTGGGTGAGCGAAATGCACGTCGACGGCTTCCGATTTGATCTCGCCCCCGCACTGGCTCGAGAGCTCCGTGACGTGGATCGGCTTGGGCGGTTCTTTGCCATGGTCGAGCAGGATCCCGTTCTGGCGCCGGTGAAACTCATCGCGGAGCCCTGGGATCTGGGCCCGGGTGGCTACCAGATCGGAAATTTCCCGGACGGGTGGGCCGAGTGGAACGCCGAGTACCGCGATACGGTACGTCGATTCTGGCGCGAAGACCGCGGCCAACTCGGCGATATGGCTTCGCGTCTCTCCGGAAGCGCGGACCTGTACGAGCGGCGCACCCCGCATGCGAGCGTGAACTTCGTCACCTGTCATGATGGATTCACGCTTCGCGACCTCGTGAGCTATGAGCGCAAACACAACGAGGCCAACGGCGAACATAACCGGGATGGAACGGACGCCAACTGGGCCCGCAATTGGGGCGTCGAGGGATCGACCGAGTCGATCCGGATCAACAGTCTGCGCGATCGTATGGCGCGAAATATTCTTACGACACTCGCTTTCTCGCAGGGCGTCCCGATGCTGTCTCACGGCGACGAACTCGGTCGAACCCAGTTGGGAAACAACAACGCCTATTGCCACGATGGACCGCTCACCTGGGTCGACTGGGATCTCGACAACGACCGGCGAGAGTTGCTCGAGTTTACGCGGGGCGTCTTCGCACTTCGCCGCGCGAACCCGGTACTCCGCCGCGGAAGCTTTTTCTCTGGAGAAATGGGTCGGGGTGCACTGAAAGACGTGACCTGGCTGACGCCGGATGGGAAAGAGATGAAGCAGGCGGACTGGGACGATCCGGAGCGGTTGGCTTTGGGCATGCTCGTGAGCGGCGAGGCTGACGATCATGTGGATGAGCACGGTCGTCCCATCGCCGGTGATACGGTCCTGCTTTTCCAGAACGCAGGGAGCCGCCCCTTACTCTTGACCTTGCCGACTTTGCCTCGTGTCGGTCGGTGGGAGGTTCTCCTGACGACGGGCAGGCCGCACGGCAAGGTATTGCGGAGCCCGCGGTTCAGTGTGATGGCACATTCCGTCGTGCTGCTTGCCTACCGGGACGTCTCGTGACGTCCCAGGGCGTCGCTCTGGGTGAGCTCGATCTTCACCTGCTCGGAGAGGGGCGCCATCGTCACCTCTATGATGTTCTGGGAGCCCATTTTGTCGAAGTGAACGGAGAACAGGGTGTGCGTTTCTCTGTCTGGGCGCCTAACGCAAAACGCGTCGCCGTCACGGGCGAGTTCGCGTATTGGGACCCCGCTGCACAACCTCTCGTGGCGCTAGGCGGTTCTGGAATCCACGAGGGTTTCGTACCGGGCGTGCCGGACGGGGCACTCTATAAGTTCGTGATCGACGGGGCCGACGGTGTGACTCGCTGGAAGAGCGATCCGGTGGCGCGTGCCATGGAGCGGCCGCCGGGCACGGCCTCGCGGGTCTTTCGGAGCGGCTACCGATGGGGCGACGAGGAGTGGATGAAGCGGCTTCCAACCCGCGATTGGCGCCGAGAGCCCATGAACACCTATGAAGTGCATCTTGGCTCGTGGCGGAGGGAGGAGGGACGAGACCCAACGTACGAGGAGGTCGCGCCTCAGCTCGTGGCGCATCTCCACCGCTTTGGCTTCACCCATCTCGAACTCCTGCCGGTTGCCGAGTATCCCTTCGATGGATCATGGGGATACCAGGTCGGCGGCTATTTCGCGCCCACTTCTCGCTACGGAGATCCCGATGGATTCAGGGCTCTCGTCGATTGCTGCCATCAAAACGGGATTGGCGTGGTCCTCGATTGGGTCCCGGCGCATTTTCCGCGAGACGACTTTGCGCTGCGCCGCTTCGATGGGACGGCCCTCTACGAGTACGGTGATCCTCGGCTTGGAGAACATCCGGATTGGGGGACGCTGATCTTCAACTACGGTCGCTACGAAGTGAGAAACTTCCTGATCGCCAACGCGCTCTTCTGGCTGCGCGAATTTCACGTCGACGGTCTTCGCGTCGACGCTGTGTCTTCGATGCTGTATCGGGATTACTCGCGCGAACAGGGGGAGTGGATTCCGAACCATCTCGGTGGGCGCGAGAATCTTGAGGCGGTGGCCTTTCTCCGCGAGCTCAACCACGCGATCGCCGAGGAAGCGCCGGGCGCTTTCACCGTAGCGGAGGAGTCGACAGACTGGCCGGGTGTGACGCGTTCGACGAGCGAAGGCGGCCTGGGTTTCACGTTCAAGTGGAACCTGGGTTGGATGCATGACAGCCTCAACTATTTTTCGAAGGAGCCGGTGCATCGCGCTCATCATCATGATGAACTGACATTCGCACCGATCTACGAGCATACCGAGCACTTTTTGATGCCCCTTTCCCACGATGAGGTGGTGCATCAAAAGGGGTCGCTCTACGAGAAGATGCCCGGCGACCCGTGGCAGAGGCTCGCAAACCTCCGACTTCTGCTGACCTATCAATACACTCGTCCCGGCAAGCAGCTGCTTTTCATGGGGACGGAACTCGCTCCAACCACGGAGTGGAACTACGAGTTGGGTCTCGATTGGGCACTCGCCGAGGACCGCGATCGACGTGCCTTCGGTCTATTCCTCGAGACGCTCGGTAAGCTCTACCTCGATTGGCCGTGTCTGTGGTGGGGTGATCCCGATCCCGAAGATTTTGCGTGGATCGACTGCAGCGATCGCCAGCAGTCGGTCGTGTCGTATCGACGACGCGGTCGCGGTGAGGAGCTTGTGATCGTCCTGAACGCGACGCCGGTACCAAGGAACGACTACCGCATTGGCGCGCCCTTCTCGGGGCGCTGGCGTGAAGTGCTGTCGACGGATGAGAAGCGTTTCGGAGGCTCCGGATACGCGACTCGGAGTGACCCAGACACGGAACCGATTGCGTTGCATGGGTTCGACGAGTCCCTTGTTCTGGACTTGCCTCCCCTAGCCGCTCTGATTCTCAGTCCGGAGCCTTGAGCGATGTCACGGCGGCAACTGCGTGCACTCGCGCGGGACTGCGGGATCCAGGACGAATACCGGGCCAACGACGGCTCGCGACGTTTCGCGAACGACATGACGCGCGAGGCACTCTTGGCGGCAATGGGTCTCGACGCATCGAGTGAGCGTTCGGCTGCAAGGTTGATCCGCGAACAGCAGGAACGCGACGACACTCGGGTTCTCGACGTGGTGGATGTTTTAGCGAGTGGCAGATCCTCGAAACTGCGAGCTCGCGCGCCGGATGAGTGGCGGGGTCGAATCGCCCAATGGAGCCTGACACTCGTTGCCGACGAGGGTGCGCGGACGCTGATTGAGGGGAGCGCCCGGGTTGATCGAGCGCGTGTGATCCTGATTCGGCGCCCACCCTTGGCGAGCGGTGTCTATGAGGCGTGCCTGCGCCTCGAATGCGGCGGGGAAACCTTGTCCGCGACGCAGTGGACCTTCGCGGCGCCACCGGCCTGCGTCGAGGTCGAGAACCAACTCGGCCAGCCCCGCGCCTACGGGTTCTGGGCTCACGTGTACGCACTGAAGCAGGCGGGCGACTATGGAATCGGGGATCTCGGCCATCTGGCGAAGCTCGTTTCGATGGCGCGGGAAGAGGGTGCGGCCTTCGTTTCGGTGCAGCCCTTTCATGCGCTTGGAAACACGCTGCAGGAGTCGAGCCCGTATTCTCCCACGACGCGTCTCTTCCGGAACCCGATCTACCTGGATCTGGAGGCGGTTCCGGAGTTTCGAAAAAGCGAAGCCGTGAGAAACGCGATCCGAGATCTTGAGACCCAGGGAGAAATCGAAACGCTTCGGAAGGCATCTCGAATCGACTATGCAGCTGTGATGGATGTGAAGCGCCGCGTTCTAGCGCTTCTCTTTCGTGAGTTCCGGAGCGAGTATACGACCAAGACCACGAAACGCGGTCGCGCCTACCGCGAGTTCGTCGATCGCGAAGGCACCGCGCTGCAGCGGTATGCAGCCTATTGCGCCCTCGCCGACACCTTCGGGGGCAACCCTGACTCAACGAACGATTGGCGCGTCTGGCCGCGGCGCTTCCACGATCCCAACGGCCGAGCGGTGCAGGAGTTCGTCCGTGATCGGAAGTTCGACGTCGAGTTCCACTGCTGGCTGCAGTTCGAGACCGAAAGGCAGCTCGTCGGCTTGGGGGCGAGGGCGGAAGAGACTTTGCCACTCGGGCTGATGGGGGACTTGGCCATCGGGAGTGGTCGAGGCAGCGCGGACCTATGGATGCATAACGGGCTCTTCGTTGATGGCGCAAGCCTCGGAGCTCCGCCGGACGCCTTCGCAGACGGTCAAGATTGGGAGCTGCCGCCACTACATCCGATGCGTTCGCGAGCAGACGGCCATGCCTACTGGCGTCGCGTTCTGAGCTGCGCGTTCCGGGGCATGGGCTCGCTTCGTATCGACCACGTGATGGGACTCTTTCGGCAGTTCTGGATTCCGGCGGGTCGTCCGCCGGCGGAGGGTGCGTATGTTGAGCTGCCAAGTCGAGAACTTCTGGCGCTGCTTGCGATCGAAAGCCACCGAGCGCGGGCGGTGGTGGTCGGTGAGGATCTTGGTACCCGTCCCGCAGCGCTCAGCCCGAGGCTTGCACGCGCCGGCATCCTCTCGACCCGTGTTCTGCCCTTCGAGCAGACGTCAACGGGGTTTCGTGCGGCGGACCGCTACGGTGCGCGGGCCTACGTAACGTCACACACCCACGACCTCCCGCCGCTACTCGGTTGGTGCGAGGGCCGAGACCTCGAGCTGCGGCACGAGGCCGGTGAATTCAAAGAACCGGGGACTCTCCGAGCGGCTCAGGAGGAGCGTCGCCGGGAGGTCGCCGCGCTTCGTCGGCGACTCGTTCGAGATGGTTGGCTAACCGAAGACGTCGCCCACCCTAACAGAGTCGACGCACTCGCTCCTGCGCTGACTGCGTTTCTCGGGTCGACACACGCCCCACTCCTTGCCCTCTCGGTCGACGATCTCGTTGGCGAGCGGGATCCTCTAAACCTCCCGGGGATCGGAACGAAGAGCTACCCCAATTGGGCACGCCGAATGGCGATCGGTGTGGATGTACTCCGCGGCGTAGCGACGGCGCGGGCGATCATCGACTCAGTCCCTAGCGAGCGCCGATTGAACTCTCAGCAGTAGAGGAAGCGCGAGACATTTCAGGCGGCGGATTCGATCGGCCGAGCGACCGGTCGGTCCGACGACGCCAACGCGACCCGCGGAAGTAAAACCCGATTGACGACTTCCGGCCAGGCGTAGCTCCGCGCTGTCAGGCGGCCCTTTCGCAGGAGCGCCTTCCGTTCTTCGGGCTGCTGATGCAACCGTTCATAGAGGGCAATGAACTCTCGTGGATCCCCGGTTTCGAGCACGAGTGCATTCTGCCCGGGAACGGCATAGTCCTCGCCCGAACAGCCTGTGCAGGCTACGCCGCCCGCCGCCATCGTCTCGAGGCCGACCAAGCCGAAGGGCTCGTGACTGCTGTTGGCGAGCACCGCATCCGACGCGCGAAAGAGCGCGCGTCGAGCCTCCGGGTCGACATGACTCATGAGGTGAACGACATCAGCCCCGTTGATGTCGCGAAGAGCGTTGACCAATCCCATCGGGCCAGGCTTGGCTTGTCGATCGGCAATCTCCAGGCCCAATTTGCGCGCGGTGTCGAGAACCGTTTTTCCGTACTCGCTTCCGTCGCCCCGCGCGATAAGCAACGGTCGCCAACCACGCTGCTTGAGCGCCGCAGCCGTTTCCATCGTCCCGAGCCAGGCTTTATCAGGATCCCACCGGGCCATCTTCGTGAGCAGCATCCGATCTTGGAACTGCGTGCGAAGCGCGAGGACGGCCTTCCCATTCGCCCGTGCGAAGGCGTCGTCTGTCAGGCCGTTCGGAATCACGAGGGCGTCGACGCCGGACTCTCGCATGCGGTGCTTCATATAGCGACTGACGGTGGTGATCTGCGCGGCCTGGGAAAGTGCAGGCCAATTGATCCCCTCGAAGCCGAAGGTGTTGTTCGCGTTCCAGAGGATCGTCACTCGCTCCCGAAGCCCTAATGTGCGGAGCAGCGCGTCGAGATGCAGGACCGCTCGTACCGTCTGCCATTCCTCGGCCAGCACGACCGCGTGGTCGCCTGTCTCAAGCGTTGGCCGGAGCACCTGGGCGAGTAGCTGGGGGGGGAGCGCCATTGCGTAGTCGGCTTCTTTTTCGACCTCACCGGCGTAGACGCCTCCCGGCTGGTGTCGGCTGATGTCCTGGCACCATCGGTGGAGGTGGAGGTGGCCTCGAGTCTCGTCAGCCGGCGCGTCGGGATCGCCCACGAACCAAAGATGGACCTCATGGCCTTGGGTCGCGAGGGAGTCGTTCAAGCCGTTTATGCGGGTGGCCAGTCCTCCGGCCCGTGAGTAAGCATCCGGTCCTTCGAAGGACAGCGTGTGAAATTGCATTGGGGGGACCTCATGTGGGTTGTCTTGTTTGAACTTCTTCTTGACTTCCTCGATATACGGCACGCCGACGGCATTGGTGACCGACATGATTTCCCGAGTCTTCGCAGAACTTTTTCCTTGTGATCCGGTACTTGGCTGTGCGATTTCCACGAGAGGCATCGTGACTCAATCACCCTAGAGACCGAATCATTCGATCTGCCCGGGTGGCACGAGGCCGATTGATCGTGGATGTTTGAATGATGGTGTTCCCTCGCGTGGCCTACTTCACGATGGAAATTGCGCTCGAGTCCGCGCTGCCGACCTACGCCGGGGGGCTTGGCGTGTTAGCGGGAGACACCGTTCGCTCTTTCGCTGATATGGATCTGCCCATCGTCGCGGTTTCGCTTGTGCATCGGCGCGGATATTTTCGTCAACGCCTGAGTGGAAGGGGAAGGCAGACCGAGAAGCCGGATCTTTGGGACCCAGCAGGGCGTCTAGAACCGCTCGATCCGAGAGTCTCAGTCGAGATCGAGGATCGAAGCGTCGCCATCCGCGCGTGGCGGTATCGGGTTCGCGGAGAGACCGGCGCTGAACTTCCAGTGATCCTATTGGATGCCGATCTTCCCGAGAATGCTCGAAGGGATCGCAAGCTGACCGATTCGCTCTACGGAGGGGACGAGCGCTACCGGCTGTGTCAAGAAGTCATCCTGGGAATGGCTGGGATCCTGATGTTGCGGGCGCTCGGCTACGACCAACTCGAAAAGTTTCACCTGAACGAGGGGCACGCGGCGTTGGTGGCTGTCGCTCTGCTGGAAGAGCAACAGCCGGAGCCCCCACACGATCGAGAGGATCTGGATCGACTGGTCGAGAGAGTTCGCGCCCAATGCGTCTTTACGACACACACACCCGTTCCCGCTGGACACGATCGGTTTCCGAGCAAGCTCGCGCGCCGTGTGGTCGGCCGACGCTGTTGGAGTTGGTTACGGGCGATTGGAACCGATGCGGAACTCAACATGAGCGAGCTCGCGCTGCGTGCGTCTCACTTCGTGAATAGCGTGGCGATGCGTCACGGAGAGGTCTCAAGGTCTCTGTTTCCCGACCACCCGATTCGTTCGATCACAAATGGCATCCACGCACCGACCTGGGCCGCCCCCTCGTTTCGGGAACTCTACGACCACCGTCTACCCGGCTGGCGAAGCGATCCTCTTTCGCTGCGCGCTGCCGTTGGCATCCCCGTCGCAGAGGTCGAAAGCGCGCATCGTCGATCAAAGGAAGCGCTGATTCGTTATGTCCGTGATGTCTCGTCGCTGACCCTCGACCCGCAGGCACTCACGATCGGATTCGCCCGGCGTGCGACCGCCTACAAGCGCGCCAATCTGCTGTTTAGAGATATTGATCGGCTCGCCTTGATCGCCGAGAAGGTCGGACCCATTCAGATCGTGCTCGCCGGTCGCGCGCATCCGAAGGATCACTCTGGGAAGGCAATGATTCGAGAGATTTTTCGAGCGCGGCGGCGTCTACGCGGTCGGGTGGGCATCGTCTATCTCGCCAACTACGACATGAATCTGGGGCGTCTTCTGTGCGCGGGGAGCGATCTTTGGTTGAACACTCCGGTGCCGCCGCTCGAAGCCTCGGGGACCAGTGGTATGAAGGCGGCCCTCAATGGTGTGCCTAGCCTCAGCATCCTCGACGGCTGGTGGGTCGAGGGATATCTACCCGGGGTTACGGGCTGGCCCATTGGACCGGACCGCGGGCTCGAACCCAATCCCGAAGACGGGGATGAACGTGATGCCGACGCGCTCTATCGAACACTCGAATCTGATGTGATGCCCTGCTTCTACGGAGACCATGCTCGCTATGTCCGCATGATGCGATCCACGATCGCCGTGAACGCGTCCTATTTCAACACGCAGCGGATGGTCGTTGAGTACCTCTATGCGGCGTACCGTGGAAGCGAGGCAACCGAACGGATGGAGGCATCCCGCGCTCTTGGTCGCGAGGATGGGGGAACACACGAGTGACCGCATTTGACCCCATTTCAGGTCACAGATTTCGGGCAGCACACGGAACGCGAAATGTGATCGTTCGATGGGAAATAGTTCTCGGAGGTCGATGGCCTGACCGAGATTCAGTACGGCGAAGGATTCTGCCCGATTCGGGTCAATCAGTCGACGCGAAGAAGAATTCGATTCGCTAGCGACTCAATGCGGTACTCGCCCGAGGCGAAGCGCATCGACTTCCCCTGAACGACCAGGCTCGCACGATCGAACACGATTCGGACCCGGTCATGCCTTAGTTGGTAACCACGCGCGATCAGCAAATCTTGGCCTTCGGAAAAAGGAATCGCTGAGTTCGCGAGTCCCGCGACGGCTTCTGAGAGCTGTTCGATGCGGCTGGGCTGAAACTCCTCGGGGTGCTCGGCGAGGTCGAAGAAAAACCTCGGGAGCGAAAGCAATACGAGTGGGTCGAATCCGGGAATGATCTGTGAGGGAACGAAGAACCTCGCATCCGTGCTCCGATGCCGCGCCCACAGGTAGTCGAAGACGAGGATTGATCGACCATAGAAAACCCGGTCGGGTGGACCGAGTGCGGCCATCACTTCCCGGCGTTTATCCAGCCCGACTCCGATCGCCGAATAGCGAGCGAGATCGATGACATTGTTTTCGCGGCTTTGAGCGAGATGGAGCGTGCAACCAGAGAGTAACACCACGGCGAGCACGAAGACCGAGATACGTCCAAACCGGCTCACGTGTCGTCGTCGCCCCAAGGTGCCCCGTAGCGTGGACGGTCCATGTCTAGACGCGCCGAGACTTCCTCGACCAGTCCGACATCGTCGAAGAAAACGATGACCTGGTCATGATTTACGTCCGAACGCGCACCCGAGAAGAGAATCAGCGTAAAGAACGTCGTCCGGCTCCGCTTTCGTGTGTACCGGTACGCCCGTTCGAAGAGCGGATCGTGCCCTAGATTTGAGTAGATGATCTCGTCTGGCGCACCGAGTACGCTCGATACGTCGGCCCGCGTCGATATGCCAACCGTGATCGTATCGACCTGCTCCTTCGCGAGACCTGTTCCCGTCGTCGACTGAGAAAGGACGCATCCGGAGCTAGACAATCCGATCGCGAACGGAAACAGTGTAAGTGCGAGTATGAACGTTTTGGATCGGTCCATTGGGCTCCTTGGGTCTGGATAGGAATAATTACTCGGTCTAGACAGGGCCTTCGCAGCTCCAGAGAGCTAATGCTGATGGCCCTCGTATGCCCAGCTTCAGTATGCGTACTTAGCGGAAGGCTGCCATCCGCGAATTGCGAGCTGATCAGCCGGAGCGCTCGGGTGATTTCCTTCAAGTCACCGCGCATCATATCGGTATTTCCAGCGTCCGCGATTTCGCGTATGTGCTCGGAAATTTTGGAGGGCTAAGTAGTGCCGTTCTTCACATATGTTCACCAAGCACCGATCAGAGCATGACCGCTCGCTTCCCTCTCTGCCAATAACGATGAGATACCCGCTCCCTAAACAATTGCGGGTGTCTCATACTTGTTGGCGGAGGGGGCCAGTTGGGACCACGAACTTGTGATACTGAGGCGCGAACGCCCAGCTTCTTCTCAGCGGCTTCCATCGCGGAAGTAAAACCCCGCATGACGGCACGCGGCAGCGACCCCTCTACGAAGACCTTGTTCTGCAAAACCACCTCTTTGCCAGCGGGAGATCGAAGCGCCTGAAAGAGGGGCCGGACGATGCTCGGGTAGAGCACCGACGACCAACAGTCCAGCAAGAAACCAGCGGTGCGGGGATCGCGGCCTCAGCGGATTACTCGCGCATGACCAAGACAAGATAGGCGCGGAGGCCTGCTACGGGGTCGCGCGGAATACGAGGCTGAGAGCAGCGATCCGGGTATGACCCAGACTCATCTTGTCTCGTCGCCCTTGATTCTGACCATCGAGTCCGATCGTGAAATCTACCCCGGGAGTCTTTTGGCGCCCGCCATCCGTCGAGCGGACGTGGGCTGTGATTCCGCTATGTTGAACGACGAAGGATCTCGCGGTAGTAAGAGTACTTGCCGTGAGAAATCGACGGAGCGCGGCTGCATAACGGCCGCGCGATCAAAAGGAAGGCGCTGATTCATGCGATTGTCCAATCATGCTCTTACCAGTGGCCTGGTCATTTCGTTCGTTTCGCTTCTCGTGATCGCCTCTCAGGGGTTCGCGGACACGACGAACATCCAGGTCTACAAGACCCCGACTTGCGGTTGTTGTACGAAGTGGGTCGATCATCTGCGGGAGGCCGGATTCACCGTGGACGTTACCGAGCTCTCGACGTTGAATGCGGTCAAAGCGATCAACGGAGTGCCGGCGAACCTTGCCTCTTGCCATACCGCGATCGTCGAGGGGTATGTAATCGAGGGCCACGTTCCGGCCTCGGACGTCGAGCGACTCTTGAAGGAGAGGCCGACCGTCGCGGGCCTCGCGGTGCCAGGCATGCCCATGGGCTCTCCGGGCATGGAACACAGTGATCCCGCCCGCCACCAGGCCTATGAGGTCGTCTCCTTCGGCGCGGGGGGCGAGAAGATATTCTCGAGGCACAAGCCCTGATCGATGAGGATCCGCTCGCCTGAGTCATCGTCGGAGCCTCGCTCCGGAGCCTGCCAACGACTTTGAGGCACCGTCATTCGTCATTTATTGAACACCCTCTTGCTCTGCAACGGCCTTCTGAGGCGAGTTGAGGGGGTTGATGTCTCATACTCAGAGAGGGAAATAGTTGGAGTAATTGGTCACGATTCCCTGCAAGGGCCGTATTTACATGCTGATTGGGAGGCTTTTTGATTCGGTGGGGCGTCGCCTGTCTGTGAATCGCCTTGGACAGCGCTTCGGCAGAAGCGGCGGAGGAGCGCAGCGATTCGTCCCCGTTGATGAAGTCCCCATGCGCCTAAACGGGATTGTGACCCCTAAATGAGTTTGCGTGCCCTGACATTGATTATCCTGATGGCCACCTCGCTGGTGCCGGCCGACGGATACTCATGTCCCCCGAACGCGGCCAGCGGTCTCGGCCACGGGCATGACCAGGGCGTATCGTCACATTCTCACCCAGGCGATGAACAGTCGCATGCGCATGCCAGCGAAGATGGCGGTCATAGTCATGACCATGTTTGGGTTGCGGCAACCGCGGATTCCTCCGAGAGACTCTCTGAAGCGACTTCCAGTGAACTGTCGAGCTGCTGCGAGAGCGGTCGCGGTCGCGACGCGGTCGAGCCGGCTGTCAAGAACGCAGAGACACGACGTCCCAAGAGAGCCGCTGCGGTCGCCCTGCTGGTCATCGCTACCACCATTTCGCCCGATGCTTGTCTGGCAACCGCCGCACATGTGCGGCGCCAGCAGCCTCCGCCGCTTCCGTACGAGAGACATCGCCGCCCCCTATTGATCTGAGCACCACCAGGTTCGACGTCCGAAGGGCGTTTCCCGGCTACGCCGGGGATTCTTGAACTTGGAGGTGCTATGCGCTCGAACTTTCGCGCTGCCTTTATTGGCAGTGTTGGTCTTAGCGGTTTCAGATTCCGCAAAGTCCCAGACAACATCCGATCCACGAGCCGCCAACAAAGGCAAGCGCAGCGATCTCTCCCCGCTGGGGATGCCTCTCCGTTGAGATCGATCGCCCTTTCTCGGAAATGGCTCGTTGGCCTTGTCGCAACGGCCGCTGTGGCTGTCATCCTACTCGCCGCAACGGAGCGGATCTATCGCGGGCATCTCCTGTCCGACGCCATTCACCGCGCCGAAACCTCTCAGGCGATCGTTGCGCTGACCTTCGATGACGGGCCCAGCCCCCTCATCACGACGAAGGTTCTAGAGGTTCTCGATCGCAAGAGCGCGAAGGCGACCTTCTTCATGGTGGGAAAACGGATCGAAAACTATCCCGAAATCGCGGCATCCGTCTTCGAGAATGAACACGAGATCGGGAATCACGCCTACTCGCACCAGAGACTGATCCTGATGCGCCCATCGACGATTCAAAGTGAGGTCGAACGAACCAATCAGCTCCTGCGTGGGCTCGGCGTCGAGGGAGCGATCCATTTCCGGCCGCCCTTCGGCGTGCAGCTCTTCGCGTTGCCCTTTGTCCTAAAACGGCTGCAGATGACGACCGTGCTCCATGACGTCGTCCCGCGGGACTGGGAGACACAAGATGCGGAACTCATTGCGAAGCGCGTGCTTCGAGACACACGGCCGGGCTCGATCATTCTCCTGCACGACGGCGCCGCCAATCGAGTGATCGTGAGAGCGCTGCCCATGATCATCGACGGCTTGCGGAATCGCGGCTTTCGCTTCGTGACGGTCGGCGAGTTGTTCGCACTCGCCGCGGGCGAGGAGACCTAGAGTGGCTATCAACGAGAAGACCGGCGGATGCAGCGCGGCGAGAAGTGGGCATGAGCAATAGTTCTCGGAAGCTCGGCGCCTCCCTGTGGGCGAAATTCGCGCTCGCGTGCGGCTCGCTGTTGTTCTTCGGATCCGTTCTCGAGATCGGCACTCGCATCTTGTGGAACAGCGACTATGCGTACCAGCCCGCAGGAGTGATCCTGAAAGGGGCCAACCGCGACGTAGTCCATGAGGGGATTCGTTACCGCACCAACTCACAGGGCATTCGCAACGAGGAGCTGCAGCGGGATAAGCTGGCGACCGAGCGCCGTGTGCTCACACTGGGCGATTCGTTTCTATGGGGCGACGGCCTGATGGAGCCGGACCTCGTGAGCACCCAGATGGAGATTCTCCTCTCCGAGGCTCCGGAACGCGTCACGGTCATCAACGCAGGTATCGCGGGCTTCAACACCAGAGACGAGTACGAGCAGCTGGTCCGGCTGGCTCCGATCTACGATCCGGATCTGGTGACTCTGTTCTTCTTCACCAACGATCTGCTCGGGGAGGCACACCCCGGAGGGCGCGGGGGACACGAGCCGAGTCGCCGACAGCAGATCAAGGAGTACCTGAGGCGACACTCGAAGTTTGTCGCTCTTCTGTACTCGGTCTACAAAAACACGTTGGCCGCGAAGATCGGCGTGCCGAGGTTCGTGCTGCCGGCCGACTACTACGATCTAGATGACTCCAAGCCCGGCTGGGTGGCCTTTCAACGGGCCCTCAAGCAGATCCAGTCCTTCTGTGAGGAACGCGACATCCGGCTTCAATTCGTGCTCATTCCCACCCTGACGGGGTTGAACGAGAACTACCCGTACGCGGAACTCCGGGACAAGACCTCGAGTTTCGTCTCGGGCAGGGCGATTCCGCTCATCGATCTCTTCGATACGTTCGCACGCTTTGATCCCCAGGAACTCTGGGTGCATTCGGAAAACACGCACTGGAACGGCAAAGCGACGCGCCTCGCTGCTCGCGAGATCGTCGAACAGATCCGGGCCCAGCGTTTGCTGGGATCTGCGCCAAGTGAAGGGTGGGAGTCGGCCAGCTCGGAGACAGTTGCACCCGGAGTACCACTTCGGTGAGTCGAACAGCGACGGTCTAGGCGTCTTTTCGAAACTCCCGCGGTCAAGATCACCGACGCAGAGCGGCGGATCGGAGTGCAGGTCGCGGAGTTAGTGGAGGATGGCTCTACCTTGCAAATGGGTATCGGCAACATCCCCGACGCGGTCCTTTCCTCACTCTCTATGCGCCGCGACCTCAGCGTGCACACGGAGATGTTTTCAGATGAATTGGTCGACCTCGTCGAGCGGGGTGTGGTTACAAACCGCAAGAAGGTGGTGGCCCCCGGCAAGAACGTGGCGGGCTTCGTGAGTGGCACGCGCAAGGACTACGATTTCGTCCACGATAATCCCAATGTCCTGATGGCCTACATAGGCTTCGTGAATGACACGGCGGTGATTCGCCAGAACCCGAGAGTGATGGCGATCAACAGTGCCATAGAGGTCGACATCACCGGCCAGGTCGTGTCGGACTCGATCGGCCACGATTTCTTCTCCGGGATAGGGGGCCAGATGGATTTCATGCGGGGCGCCGCCCTCTCGGACGGCGGAAGGCGATCATTGCGCTGCCGTCGCGCACGCGGAAGGGTGAACCGCGCATCGTTGGCGCCACGCGCGAGAATGCGGGGGGCGTCACCACGTGAGGTCATATCCAGTTCGTGGTGAGTGAGTGGGGTGTTGCCTCGCTCTACGGGCGCAGCATACGCGAGCGAGTAAAAGCCCTGATCGGAATTGCCCATCCGGAGGACCGGCCCCGGCTCCTGGAGCACGCCCTCGGGCTCGATTGGATCTAGGTACGGTCAGGCCCGCGCCCGCTCAGGCTCGGAGCTGCCGACTCGCTGGCGAGCCTCAACAATCTTCGTCGGGCGGCCCGATACGTGAGCGATCAGAATCGATCGAGGCTCCGAGTGGCGCTGCCCTGATATCGAAGCTGTGGTCACGCCTTTGGGACAGATTACAGGCGACTGCCAAGGATCGTGTGTGATTTGCTTGGTCGCAATATCGGCTCGCGGTCAGACGGCCTGTCACGTTCCGCAACGATCCCCCGTAATAGGGGTTATCGACTCTTCTCGCCCAGATCGAGAGTGAGATCGAGTGGCTAGGTAAGGGGTAAGGGAACGCAGCAATGCGGCTCACCCTCTCAGTGGAGGAGAACCCATGATCTCTATTCAACGCGGTCTCGCGCTCTTTGCATCAATGACGACTCTGACAGGTTGTGCCGTGCTTGGGACGACGATCGATCCAGGCGAGTTGGGACTCAAGTACATCATTCTCGACGAACCCGGGCTGCAATCGAAAGTGTATTCCGAGGGCTTCTATTTTCAGTGGGCCTGGAATGACATGATCTCGTACGACGTAACGTGGCAGAGTCGCTCCGAGCGGGTGGATACTCTGACCGCGGATGATCTGCATGTACCCATCAACGCCTCGGTTACGTTCCGTGCGAGGCCGACCGAGCTCCATGCCGTTCACACGCGGATCGGGCCCATGTACTACGAGGATGTGATCCAACCTGTCTTCTCGACGCTCGTTCGAAGCGCGTTTGCGAATTACAACCACAACGACCTCGCGCGGAAGAGTCCGGAAATCGAGAATTTCGTTCTTGCGAGGCTGCGCGAAAACCTTTCTGACAAACCGCTTGATATCGATCAAGTGTCGATCAAGCACATCGTCTTCGATCCGAACGTCACACGCTCTATCTCCACGAAGCTCGTCAAGCAGCAAGAGTCTGAGCAGAAACGGTACGAACTCGATATCGCAAAGGAGGACGCCGAGATCGCCCGCACGGCGGCGAAAGGACGGGGTGATGCGGAGCGTATCGAGGCGGAGGGGCAGGCCCAGGCAATCATCACCCTCGGCGACGCTCAGGCCCAGGCTCAAGCGGCGATCGCGAAGACACTCACCAAAAGCTATTTGCAGTACAAGGCCTTCGACGGCGACGCGACAACGTACTACTTCGTACCAACCGGAAAGGATGCACTTCCGGTCATCGTCAACGCGGAGCCGAGACGTTGAAGAGCGCTGCTAGGCGACTTCGCCTTTGATGGGATGAGCACCGATGCGTTTTAGGCGGTGAGCCACATCCGCAATTTCAGCCAGCTGTGCTGACAGGTTCTCGCAATGCTGAAGTTCTTCGCCATCGCCCGACAGCGACGCCCGCAGAACAGCGAGTTCCATTTCCGCATGGCGTAGGGGCTCCTCGAGAGAGCGCTCGACACCCACAGCAACCAAGTGTGCGGAGCCGTACCGTTCGTCGCGCACCGTCGCCGCCAGCCGTCGACTTAGGTCCGCAAAGCGTTCGCATAGGATCCCGATTTCGTCTTTTCGGCGAGCCGAGGGTGCGAACGTTTCCCAGTCCCCGTCTTTGCCAAGCTGTTCGGTTGCGGCGACAAGCTCCCCGATAGGGCGAACGATCACAAAATGTGCCAAGAGCGAAATGGAGAGTGCAATCAGGGCGAATAGCGCTGCGGCGAAGCCGATGTGCTTCATCAAGAGGGCGGCCAAATCACCAGGCAGCGCTGCCAGAGATTCTTCGACCCAAAGAACGGCCGATGTGTCAGAGAGTCCAATCTGAATGGGAGCATGGTGCCACATCGCTGGAGGGAAGAATGTGCTCCAGATATTCAGGCTTGGGTTGTCCGCTGTCGGTCGGGTTCTAGAACCGGGCGATGAAGCTCCATCATTTCCGTAGAGAACTCCGCCAGCCTCACTCTCGATCCACATATGGTGTGTGGCACCTGTCGCCTGGGAAAGATGCGCATTGAACTCCGTGATCCCCGTCGACAATGATTCGGGGTCACGCAACTCCAGAGACAGTTTCGCCATCGAGGCCACGTGCGCGAGATGATCTTGCTTCTCGGCAAGAACGCTCGCTCGTTCGATCAGTGCGAATAGAGATCCGAATGCGAGCGCCGAGACAAGCATGACGATACCTACGCTCACGTTGAGTTTGGCTCGGATGCCGAGCGACGTGGAGTTGTCTCGCTGCATTTTTGACTCCTCGATGGTGGGCAGAACCCAGCCATCCGTATCGTCCTATGGCCGACAAGCCTTGAGGGAATTGGGCCTGCCCTGCATCGGTCGCGAGGTTTGATTCCTGTCGCTTTTCGATACGAGTCACTTGGGGATTCGGAAAAGCGTTAGGCAAAATCGATCGCTAGTGGTGCTTGTAAAAGCCCACCCCACGGATGTCCGGCCACGAAGTCGTGAGGTGGCACGTGTAACACTCGCGTACTTCGGCATGGGGTTGCCGTGCGACCTTCGCCGAGAGCATTTTGAAATGCTTCATGTAGTGACTCGGAGGCGCCTGGTGACATTGGGCGCAGTCGCGGGAGCGCGGCGTGGGATGCGTGAACCCAGCGATGTCCCAGGTAGCGGTCTCATGGCAGTCGAGACAGTCACTTCCAAAGAGTTCGAAATGGCGATCCTGATTGCTGTGGCATGAATTGCAATTGAGGGAGTTCGCATTAGACAGAACCGTTCCCGGGCCTGCGTCTTTCGGTGTTTGCCACTCGGTGGAAAGTGATGCAAGAAGGTCGTGGTCGAGTGGCGCTCGAAGATTGACCGAAGGTATATGCTCGATGTGACAGTCCGCACAGGTACGAGCCTGCGCGTGAAAGACTGTCGTCTGCCGCTCGACGAGAGAACCATTGAGCGCGTGGCATGCAATGCATGCTTCAGCCTCGACGCCACGGAGCGGAGAGTGACAGTCGTTGCATTCCAGGTCGAGATTCTGGTGCGCCGGATCGAGCGGTCCTGGTTCCGCAAGCTTCTGCGTCGAGTCCCAAGCTTTTTGAACGACCGGTGCGTCGCAGCCGAAGAGTGCGCTGGCGAAGATAAAGCAACTGAATGCTCGTATTGCGCTTCTTGTACCTGTCATGTCAAAGCCACCGCAGTCCCAGGTTGAGCTCGAGGGCGACGTGAGCAGTCAGGAACACGTAAAGCATGAATGAGAGGGCGATATGGAGGCGGAGCCAGCGAGAAAACCAACGCTTGATCGTCTCTTGGGTGCCGACCGCATACTCGACGTCGGCCAATGCATCGGCGACGCGCAGGGCGCGAAGCGCGGGAGCGCCTGCAAGGTTCGGGTCCGATTTGAAATCGAAAAAGATCCGACCCAGCCGGCTTCGTATTGGCCCAGAGATGGCCGATATGATTGCCATTTGATTCGGAGACGACTGCACGAGCTCGGCGACCTGATCGTACTCACTCCGCAGCGCGTCGCGCATAGCTCTGCGCTCCTTGGCTTCCTCGCCGACCATACGCAACAGGTATCGCCCAACGAAACCACTGAGTGCGACGACTAGCATGAAAGCGATCAATGCGATTCCGAGCGGACTCTCGAATCGATGACCGGTATGGAGAAGTGCCAAAATGGGTGCCAGGATTCCCGCATAGATGTGCCACGCCAGAAGGGTCCGGAGAGACACCTTCTTCGTGACGCGGCGACGGAGGGGCCCGATTCGCTTGACCACGACGTAGGCCAGGGGCACGCCCATGAGCGCAGCGGCCGCGATGCCCAGCATCGAGCCCTCGAAGCTGCCCGGAAAACGGGGCGAGCGATGCAAGAGAAACCCGAGCCAAAGCAGCAGCATGAGGACGACGAGCCCTCCCACGACGAGACGTTCACGCTCACGCATAGCTAGGCCTCGACCGCGACGTCCGCCGTCGCGTGCGCTTGGCAGGCGAGAACCATGCCCGCTTCGCGATCGTCCGAATCGAGGCCGTCATCAGTCTCCATTTCGACCTCGCCTGATAAGAGCTTGACCGAGCAGAGCCCACACGTCCCCGAGCGGCATGACCACTCAATCTCGACGTCCACCGTTTCCGCAACATCGAGAATCGTGAGACCGGCAGGAAGCGGCGCGGACTTCTGGGAGCGTACGAACTCGACCGTGGGAGCCCCTGCTTTGCTGGCTTGCTTGAGTTGTTCAGGGGAGGGCTTTGGCGTTGCGGCTGGCCCGAAAGACTCGTATCGGATTCGTTCGCGCGGGACGTCAAGCTCGAGTAGGAAGTCGCGCGTGGCGTCCATCATCGGCTTCGGACCACAAAGGTGAACGAGCCGCTCGGCGATGTCCGGCACAAACTCTCGAACCAGCTCAGGGCCAATGCGCCCGGTGCGTTGATTCCAATCGGTTCCCTCTGCTCGGGACACAGTCGGGATCACACGAAGGTTGGGATGACGGCGTTGAAGGCGTTCGAGCTCTTCGCGGAAAATGAAGTCTGCGGGCGTGCGAAACCCGAAGAAGAGAACGATTTCGCCTAGCCACGCTCGGTCTGTGAGATAGCGAATCGAGCTCATGAGTGGCGTGATCCCGACGCCGCAGCCGATCAGGACGATCGAATCCGCCGCGTCACCCGTGAATGTGAAACGGCCATACGGCGCCGCGATCCGAAGTTCGTCGCCCGCATGAATCGTGTCATGGAGGTACCTGGAAACGACTCCTTCCGGCTCTCGCTTGACAGTGATCTCGCAGAAGGCGGCCTGAGTGGGGGACGAGGCGATGGTGTAGGAGCGCTTGGTGGTGCCGCCTTCATTGTCTTGGGCGGGGACAATGACGTTGAGAAACTGACCCGGCAAGTATTCGAAGGGCATGGGGCCGCCATCAAGGGGCGTGAGTCTGAAGGTCTTTACGCCCGGCGATTCTTCATTGATGTGGGCGACGCGTACACGTGTCGCACAGGGGCTCTTGCAATCACTGCACGACCCTGACTTGCGAAGCGCCTCGAAGATGAATGCGCTGTTCCCTGGTCCGGTTGTAGGGGCGGAGATCGGCGCTGCGGCTGGCGGACTGGGTGAGGGAGAGGGAGAGGGAGAGGCCGACGGAGAGGCCGACTTAGTCGGGGGCGGCGGGGAAGAAGTCGCAGCTGGCCTAGCGTCCGCCTCTGCGAGTTCCGCCAGGAGTGTCGCCGCACGGCGCATTTTGAAGAAGTACATCCCGATCATGATGATTGCGAATCCCGTTAACAGAGCCATCACGAACGCGTGGAACCATCCGACCTGAAAGGGCGTCGCGGGCGCGGCGCCTATCGGGGTCTCGATACTCATTTCGTCGCGCAGCCAATCGAGCGTGATTCGGCGCGGTTCCTTGCCTGCCTCAAGTGCGCGTTCTGTCGCGAGGCCACTCTCTAGTTCGTTGAGTCCGGCTCGTGCCTCACCAAGCGCTTCAAAGAGGGCCGCGCTGTCCTTGCCCCGCATCGTACGATCGAGTTCTTCGAGGCCTTGGGACAGGCGGGCAGAGCCGTCTGCGCGACGCTTTTGTGCTCGTTTGAGAAGATCTTGGCGACGGTCCAACGTCAGATCTTCGAGACGCATCATTTCCGGGTAGAGCTCACGCGGTGGTGGGACACCCATCCGCTGCATCATCGAGTCCATCCCACCCATCATCCCCGGACCGGCGCCTCCTGGCCCCTTGCCTCCCATCCCTGAGCTGGCAACGGGCGGCGTCTTGCCTGCCATCGCAGGGGGACCGGGCTGCGGATGATGGGATTCGTGCTCGGATGAATCCGGTTGGGCGAGGGCCGGTGCACCAGCGACGAGTCCGGAGAGAGCAAGAATCAGGGTGATGACATAGCCGCCTGCCAAGTAGGCGCGGGACGCTCGGGTGGCAGAAGTCGCGCACAAATCGTTCTTCACAATTAGGCTCTCCCAGGCCGTAGACACAACTTAAAGAGCGCGCGACACAGCGCCTGAATACAGAATACGCACGCTAGGCCCGATCGTGACCAAATTTCTCGATCGATGGGGTCACCCTATGCTCGATAGGGCCGTATCCCACCCCCAACATAAGCCGCGCGTATTCGCGCAGGAGGAAATGAATGGAGCGTCTCGATGTCTTTCAGGATGCGGTCTCGCGTGTGGAAAAGATCGGAAAAGAGGCGGGTGTGACTCCGGACCTGATCGAGTCGCTGCGAAGTCCGCGCTCGACTCATCTTGCGACGCTGCCCGTCCGGATGGATGATGGCACAACCCGGTATTTTCAGTCTCTGCGCTGTCGCTATAGCGATGCCCTCGGCCCGGCCAAGGGCGGCATCCGCTATCACCCCGACGTGAGCCTTGCCGAGGTCCAAGCGCTCGCCCTCTGGATGACACTCAAATGCGCGTTGGCCGGGATTCCCTTTGGCGGCGGCAAAGGGGGCGTCGTGGTGGATCCAATGAGTCTTTCGCGGCTCGAACTTGAGCGGCTCTCTCGAGCGTACATGCGTGCGATGGCCGACGTCCTCGGGCCCGACCAGGACGTAGCTGCTCCCGACGTCTACACGAACGAGCGCATCATGGGCTGGATGGCAGACGAGTATCAAGCGATTCACCGCGTCAAGGAACCGGCCGTGATTACGGGCAAGCCCATCGCCCTGGGTGGCAGCTTGGGGCGCGACGAAGCGACCGGGCGCGGCGCGTTTCTCGTCTTTCAGGATCTTGCGAAACGGAAGGGGTTGAATCCCGCGGACACGCGCGTTGCGATTCAAGGCTTTGGGAACGCGGGTTCCCAGGTGGGACGCCTCTTGCACGAAGCCGGTTATCGGGTGGTCGCGGTCTCCGACAGTCAAGGTGGTGTCTTCAGCGACTCGGGGCTGGATGTAGAGGCGCTGTACCAGGCGAAACAATCGACTTGCGGCGCCGGTGGCGTCTATTGTGAGGGCTCCGTATGCAGTTGCTGTGACAGCAACATGGAAAAGATCACTAACAAGGAACTCTTGGAGCTCGATGTCGATGTTCTCATCCCGGCCGCGCTCGAAGGCGTTATCGGGTCAGAAAACGTCGACCAGATTCGCGCTCGAATAGTCCTTGAGGTGGCCAACGGACCCGTTCGGAGTGACGCGGATGCACATCTCGAAGAAAAGGGCGTCGTGGTCGTTCCCGACATACTGACGAACGCGGGTGGTGTCATCGTGAGCTACTTTGAGTGGGTGCAGAATCGTCAGGGATATGCGTGGACACTTGCGGAAGTTCGCAATCGTTTGCGGAGCATTCTGGCGGCAGCCTTCGAGGAGGTATGGGAGATCGGTGAGCGCGATGGGATTTCGCTTCGGAGTGCTGCGTACGTGACAGCGCTGAAACGGCTGGAGACGGCGGTCGCAGCGCAAGGAACCCGCGAGTACTTCGGGGAGTCCGCGGAGAAATAGATCCGGAATGTCTCGCAAACAGCGACGAAAGCGCAAGCGCGCGTCTCCCAACCAGCAGCGACCGGGCAACGCGATCCGCGGCCCATCTCGGTGGCGCCCGTGGCTCGCTGCTGTGGGTGCAATCACGTTCGGTCTGTTGCTGGTTCTTTTCGTCCACGATTCAGGAGGTCCATCGTCCAAACCCATTCGGGATCCAGCGGGCGCGGCAAGGCTAGCGGCGGGCGGGATGCTCTACGGAGAACACTGCGCCTCGTGCCACGGTTCGCTTCTCGAAGGTCAACCGAACTGGAAGGAACGTCTCCCCGACGGACGATTGCCCGCACCGCCACACGACGAGACTGGACACACATGGCACCACCCTGACGACTATCTGTTTTCGACAACGAAGCTAGGCGGAAAAGCGACCGCGCCGGCCGGATTTCTGAGTGCTATGCCGGGCTTCGAGGGAACATTGTCCGATGGCGAAATTTGGATGGTCCTCGACTTTATTAAGAGCGGTTGGCCCGAGGAGATTCGTGCGCGACAGCGCGATCGATCGCATTGACAGAGAGTCCTGTCCCTGCGATGGGGTTCCGCTAACTCGTTCCTTCGAGCCACCCGCCTGAACACCTGGCTCGGCGAAGGCCTGTTGCGAACGGGGAACATCGGCCCATGAGATCCCAGGGGAGTCCTGAACGGCAGTTCTCGATCATTAGAACGAGAGGACCCTGGTTGATTCCGAAGTGGCGGTGGCAGATCCACGGCTCCTGAAATTCGTCCAGAAAATTCGGGTAGAAGTTGCACTGGAATCCATACCTACCCTGAGTGTTTGGGTACGCCTCTTGTAGGTACCGGATCGAGGGAATGACGATTTCGGGGGCGAAGGGCAAAGACGCCGCCGCTGTGTCCCCGGCGGCGTCTGCCCTCGGTATTCCTCGCTTGAGAGTATGAGCGTAGGAATGAATGAAAGCCCTACTTACAGAGAACCCGCGTGGATCACGAAGTGGGCGTCATCATGTTTTTGGCAATTATGACGCCGGTCATCGCAGCCTTGGACTGGCTCGGTGTGACATTCCTGCGCAACATCATCAAGGGCAACCGGAGATGATGGAAGACCCAGCGGCCTAGTCGTCCATCTCCAGAGGGAGTTAGCTGCAAGTGCGCCGCGTTGGGCGAGCTAGAGGCTCCGGCACACGCGTGTCCGCTCAAGCAAACGCCCTCAACGCTAGTGGAATGAATCTCGCTCGGGTAGCGATCGAACGAGGCTCGCGGCGGAACGCCGCAGTACTTGCTGGCGTTCCGCCGGGTCCCTCTCGCATTGCCTAACGAGAAATCCTTGCCACGAAATGGCTCTACTCCGCCTTCCTTTCGGCTTCGTGAAGCTTGGCAAGTGCTTCGTATTCTTTGGCAAGAGCAGCCTGCTGCGCCTCGATATTCTCGCAGTGCTTCTTCATGCGCCGCCGCTCCGTAGCCTTTCCTCGACCGTACGCAGGTCCCATTTTCTCGTGTCGTCGCATCTCGGCGCGGGCCTCATTGGCCTTCGCGCGATAGTGCTCGGCCAGCGCGGCGTGCTGTTGAGGCGTATGCGCCATCTCCACGACTACCTGCTCGAGCGAGTGGCCTTCCTCATCAGCCGAAACGATCCCTGGAGCCAGGCCGATGGCTGCGATTAGCAAAGCCGTTGCGATTCGATTCATGACGTTTCCCTTTCCCTTTCTCTTTGACGGCCCGCCATATATATATAGTAGGCACGCTCCTTGCGGCCGTGCGATCCGTTCAGCTGACTACTACGGACCAGATGCGGAAGGGGGACATCGTGGGGCGAAATGTCACGGCCGGCGGGCAGGCGCAGCGAATGAGCCAGGGACTGATTACCAGGATTTTGAGAGTCAGCCAATCCTGATTGTTCGAGCAAAACAGAGGGGTGCCTGGTCAGCTCCACCTTTCACAGCGTAGTTTGGGGCACAACGTAGTTTGGGGCGTAGTGAGGAGACCGCGACAAGAACTCTGCAGCGTTCTTCGCATAACGCGGGCGCCGATGGGAGTTTGAAGGGTGCACGTCGTAGCCGTTGGCCGCGGTCCAAATTGCAAAAATCGCAAGTGTCCGAAAGAAAGTCGGTGACGAAGTCGGCCGGGTTCGCGTACATTGAACTAGTCGATTGAGTTTCGGCGTCACATCGCTGGACGGCGGTCCTACTCGAATCTGAGGAGGGTCAAGATTTGGGTGGCAAGAATCGAGGAGGGGGAGACATGGGCGAGCGGTCTTGGTTGGGTGTAGATGGGGTCCGGGTGAGCACTAGCATCGTGGTGTCGATTGCAGTTCTTGGAACCGCATTTTTGATGGCAACGCAGGCGTCGGCGATCCCCGCCTTTGCGCGAAAAGAAGGACAGGACTGCGGCTTCTGTCACACGGCGTATCCGAAGTTGAATGAGGCCGGACGAGGCTACAAACAGAACGGCTTCCGGTTTCCCGGGGAACTCGGCAACAACATCTGGGAAGAAACCAGCGGCGTTCCGCTCTCGGCCGTCGCGGAGATCGAGGCGTTTCTCGACCACACACGTCCGGCACGTGGCAAGACGGAGACCAGCGGTCCAGATGGCAAGATCGATGAGATCGAGATCATGGGGGCGGGCACGCTGTCCAATCGCGCATCCTTCTTCACAGCGATCGGATACGACGAAGATGCCGTGGCAGACTTGGGGCCCGTCTGGGTTCAGGTCAACGATCTTTATGGACCGCAAGGTGCCGCCAACCTCCAGATCGGTCAATTCGATGCAGGGCTTCCCTTCTTCTCACAGAAGCGTCGCGTGATCCGAAATCAATATCTCGCTTCCGACATGATGGGCTTTCTCGACACCGAATTCGGTGCCCAGGTCAACGGTCAGATCTTCAACGATCCCGACGAGGGAGGCGGCGTCGTTCACCGATACGGTACGGGAGTGCTTCGCGGTGGCACGAACGATGGTGACAATCAGTTCACAAAGGGGACTGGTTGGTACAACTTTAATTGGAATGAGGTCAACAACCTTGGTGTGATCGCGATCGGTGGTCAAGACGCTACGGCCGGAAACAACTTCAAGACAGCCGGCATCGGTGCCGTCGCCCAGACGGAGCACGGTCCATGGACGTTCACGGGGGCCTACTTCTTCGAGTACCAGGGCTTTGATAGGAATTCGACCGTGGGCGGGAATCAGCAACTTCACAACTTCATGGGTGAAGTGCTCTACATGCCTGGGGAGAGCTGGGTCGTTGGAGGGCGCCTGGACTGGCTGCTCGAAACTGAACGCAGACGTGGCAAGGATTGGGGCCTGCGCGCTTCGGTACTGGCTCGATACAACGTCGTCTCAAACGTTTGGCTCGGCGCAGAGTATCGAATCGAAGACGGCGGCACTGGGAGCCCCGTGACAGACGCGGACACGACGCAAAATGCCAGGCTTTTCGCGTTCTTCGCGTACTGATCACGATGTTGAGCCGCGTACGCAAGGTGCGACGTGGCCGGCGGCTGGGTATGAACTGGGATTGAGCGGGAGGTAAAAGGCGGTGTGTCCCGGTTGGCAGATGCGAATTCTAGGATGCATCGCGGTGCTTGCGATGGCCGCGGGCTGCAGAGATGCGGAGGCCATCGTACAGCCCATTCAGTTCAGCCATGCGATCCATGTCGGGGACAACGAGGCGGTGTGCTCGGATTGCCACCGTACAGTCAATACGTCGCGTTTTGCGGGTCGACCCGGCGTTGAAGTATGCGGGACCTGCCACGACGTGATGCTCGGCGATAGCGAGGAGGAGAAACGGGTCGTGGCCCATGTTGAAGAAGAACGCGAGATCCCGTGGCGTCGCCTCCATCGATTGAATCCGTCCGTGTACTTCTCCCATGCACGCCATGTCACCGTTGGAGGCTTAGATTGTCAGACTTGCCATGGTGCGATGGCCGATCAGAAGACGCCGCCGCCTTCCGCGCTGATGGCCTTATCCATGGACGACTGCATTGGTTGTCACCGGACGAACCAGGTACGCGACGACTGCAACGCGTGCCACCGATGAGAGTGGATCGGCCATGAAACTATCGCGCCGAGATTTCCTGTCCTTGCTGGCCGCAGCCGGTTCAACGGCGTGCATCGGCGGATCGGACGCGAAGGAGCGGAGTCTTCAACTCCTCGGAGCTTGGCCGGAGGGCGAGGAGTCCTGGACACCGACGATCTGTCGTGAATGCCCGGCGGGTTGTGGTCTTCTCGGCCGCGCCGTAGACGGCCGCGTCGTTGGTCTCGTCGGCAACCCTCTTCATCCGGTCAATCGCGGCGCGATCTGCGCGCGAGGCAGTGGCGCGCTTCAGACAGTTTACGATTCGAAAAGATTTGTCGGCCCGATGATCCGTCGCGAGGGCAAGCTGGTAGGGGCGACATGGGACGAAGCGCTGGCGCGAGTCGGCGAGCAGCTGCGCATGGTTCGGGGGCGGGGACAACCGGAACGTTTGTCGATTGTCGTCGGAGACCTCCCGCAGATTCGGGACGAGCTTTGGACGCGATTCGCTGGTGCGTATGGCACGCCTAACTTGACTCGAATTCAGACCCACGATCGGACTCGAGCGAGCGTCGCGGAAAGAATCGTCTACGGCGTCGAACGGCCTGTCGCATATGACTGGGAACGCTCCGACCTTGTGCTGTCATTCGCTGTTCCGCTCCTGGACGGCGGGGCCTCTCCGGTTCGCCAACATCGTCAGCGGAACGAATTGCGAAAAGGGGGAGGGAGGCTCATTCAAGTGGAGTCTCGATTGTCAGCGACTGCCGCTCGCGCAGACGAATGGCTGGCCATCGTTCCGGGAAGCGAGGCGGCCCTTGCTCTCTCGCTTGCACGCATTGTGGTCGAGCGCGGTCGGCATGATCGGAGTGTGGAAACGTTACCTGGGTACGGTCCATGGGTCGATTCCTCCGGCGAGCAACAACCGGGGTTTGGGGCGTGGTTGCTCAGTCATTACGATTCGGCGTGGTGTGAGGAGACAACCGGCGTTTCTGCCGCGCGGATCGAAGCGCTCGGCGAGGAATTGGTAAGTGCACAGTCGCCGCTCGCACTCTTCGAATCCGGTCGATCGCAGCATGAGCAGGGCCTCTACTCACATCTCGCCTTCGCCGCACTCAACCTCTTGATTGGGGCGCCCGGGAGAAAAGGAGGGCTGCATTCGCAGTTCCCGCCTCCGATTGGGCCATTGGCCGAGTCGAAGGGGCTCAGTGATTTTGATGCGATTGCGAAGGCGGGGTCCGCTAGGCCGCGGATCGACGGCGTCGAAGGGGGCTCGGTCATTCTCGAACGCGACCAGCCCCTCGAATGGGCGGAGCGCGTCGTGCTACACGATGGCAGCGCAACGGATATTGTGATCGTTGACGGAGTTGATCCGTTGCGCGAACTGCCTAACGGATCCGTGCTCGCCGGAGAACTCGATCGCTTGCCCATGGTCGTTGTGCTCGCCAGCGCACCCAATGCGGCGACGGATCACGCCGACATCGTGCTGCCTTCAAGCCATTTCCTCGAGACCTGGGGTGAGGACATGCCGCTTGAGGAGCCGGGACTGAGTGTGTATTCCGTCGCGCAGCCGGTTATCGCGCCATGGACCGATTCGCGACCCGCGGATGAGATTGTTTCGGCCCTGGGCGATGCGGTCGGGCCACCGGTTTCAGGTCTCCTATCCGCTCCCTTGAAAGAGACGATTCGCCGCCGGGCGGGCGGACTCCATCGTTCAGGCCGCGGGCAGGTCGGAATGGAACTGGCCGACCGGCAGATACGTCGTGTGTCACGCGAGCGGGCCTCGAGTGGTCCGCTTCCCCGATCGGAACGGCGCTTCATGAAAGGCCTTTTCGATGTGGGCGTCTGGGTCGACCGGGAGCCGGAGTCTGCAGATGCTCTTCCGTTGTCTTTCGGCGGCCCGGTTCTCGATCGAGAACTCGCGCGCGCCGGAGACCTTCGGGATCAGTTGAACAAAGAAATGCGCGAGCCGAAGGCGATTTTCCTGCCGCACTACGAAGGGCCTGTGCTAGGCGCCGATACGGCCGTCATTGCGCCCGGCGTGAAGCTGCCGATTGTTTTCTTCGAGACGGCGGGGCTGGGCCAGTCGGGCAGCCGCGCTCCGTGGTTGCGGGAGACGCTCAGCCCGACCAGTCCACGGAGTTGGACGGTCTGGGTCGAACTCAACCCGCGCACGGCTGCGCTCTTGAAGATCTGGCATATGCAGCGGGTACGGGTGGCGACTGCGCGCGGCGAGATCATCGCGCTAGCGAGTCTGACTGAGACGGCCCGCCCGGGCGTCATCTATTTACCGCTTGGCGTGGACACCGAAGTCGATGCAGTAGGGGGTATCGATGCTCGGTTTCTCATTGAGCCGACACCGGATCCGTTCGCGGGAGTTGGAATCATCAACGGAACGTCCGCACTGATCGCACCAGCCTAAGAAGAGTCGTTCGACAACAGGGGAGGGATGGGGAAATGGCACGCTATGGAATGGTGATCGACCTCGGTCGTTGTACAGGCTGTCAGGCTTGTTCGGTCGCGTGCAAGACGGAGAACAATATTCCGATCGTCGGTCCGGAGGAGTCAGCCAAAGGCCGCGATATCAACTGGATCGAGTTGGCGACGGAAACAGAAGGCGAGTATCCCGAGACGCGGGAAAAATTCATCCCGATGTTCTGTATGCACTGCGACGATCCCCCCTGCGTCAAGGTCTGTCCTGTCCACGCGACCTATATGGGACCCGAAGGCATTGTTGGGCAGAACTATGACCGTTGCATCGGCTGTCGCTTCTGCGTTGCGGCGTGTCCCTATACCGTCAAGTCCTTCAACTGGAGGGAGTATACGGAGCCCGGCGAGATGGGGCGCCATGCAAATCCTGATGTGTCGATTCGTCCGGTCGGTGTGGTCGAGAAGTGCACCTTCTGTGTCCATCGCGAACAGGGTGCAAGAGAGACGGCAGCACTCGAAGGGCGAGAAATGGCCGACGGCGATTACGTACCGGCCTGTGTCGAATCGTGTCCTGCGGAGGCGATGATCTTCGGTGATCTCGACGACAAAGGGTCGAAGGTCGCGAAGGCCGCGGACAGCCCGCATGCATTTCGAATGCTGGAAGAGCTCGGCACGGAGCCGAAAGTCCACTACCTAATGGAGCGTGACTAGTGTCCGCCGCCGATCCGGACGCCGCCCTATTCGCGCCGATCGAGAATCCTCGCCCCGGATTCTACGCGATCGTCGGCCTTCTGATGGCCGGCACGGCATTCGGTGTCTACTGCTGGAGTCGGCAATTGCGAATGGGCCTCGGCGAGACGGGGCTAGCGATGCCCGTGAGTTGGGGCTTCTACGTCACAAACTTCGTGTTCTTCATCGGAATCAGCCACGCGGGCACCCTCATCTCAGCAATTTTGAGGATTTCTCAGGCTGAATGGCGCCGCCCGATCACTCGTCTGGCCGAGTTCATCACCGTGGCGGTTCTCGCGGTAGGAGGCTTGCAGATTATCGTTGACATGGGCCGGCCGGATCGTCTGCTCAATGTTATTTGGTACGGACGATACCAGTCTCCTCTGCTCTGGGACGCAACGAGCATAACGGCCTATCTGACGGCGAGCTCGATCTACCTCTACGTGCCGATGATTCCCGACATCGCCATGCTGCGCGATCGCGGTACGAGTCCGAAGTTCTTCTATGAAGTCCTGGCCATGGGATGGCGGGGGACGGCACGTCAGAAGCGAATCCTGTCGCGGGCGATCTCCATCCTTGCTGTGATGGTGATTCCGATTGCAGTATCGGTACACACGGTGGTGGCGTTCGTGTTTTCGATGACCCTCCAGCCGGGATGGCACAGTACGGTCTTCGGTCCCTATTTCGTGGTTGGCGCGATTTTCTCAGGGATCGCGGCGCTGTTGTTGGCGATGATCGCGTTCCGTTGGGCGTACGGATTACACGCATATCTCAAAGAAGTCCATTTCAACTATCTGGGTATTTTGCTGCTCATCATGTCGCTTCTGTGGTTCTACTTCACCTTCGTCGAGTATCTGACGACTTACTACGGTGGAGAGCCAGACGAACTTGCCGTCTTCTTCCAGAAATGGACGGGCCCCTACGCGGTCTACTTTTGGGCGATGGGGGTCTGCAACTTTTTGATTCCGGTGCTCATCCTGAGCTTTCGAAGAAGCATCCCCGCCGTCGGAATCGCCTCTGTATTCGTGTTGATCGGGATGTGGCTCGAACGATTCGTCATCATCGTGCCAACGTTGAGTCGGCCCCGGCTGCCCGAGCTGGCGACCGGGCACTACCTGCCGAGTTGGCTCGAATGGGGTGAGCTGTTCGGGTCCTTCTGCATGTTCGCGCTCATCTACGTGCTCTTCACCCGACTCTTTCCGATCGTTTCGATCTGGGAGATTCGGGAGGGGCGTGAAGAAGGTCTTCACGATGTGGAGAGTCGTCTGAAATCCTACCTGCCTGATTATGCGGAGTCGGGTGCCACGGGAGATCGTTCATGAGGGAGCCAAAGCAGTCGCGCGCCTCTGCAGTCACGCTCGTCCAGGTCTCGATTCTCGGGGCCTTTGTTCTCTTTGCCGCCGGCGTGATTGGTTGGATCGTCCACCTCGTCCGACTGTCCATTACTTTGGATGACGTGCCGGATGCGTCGATGGCGATCTCGTTGGTCGCGATCCCGGTGTTCGCGATCCTGGCTGGGATCGTCAGCTACGTAGTTCTGGGTCTGGTTCTGGATCCCGAGGCTCGTGCGGCCGGGCCAGAAGGAGATGATTCGTGAACAGGCGTGACTTCCACAATCGATTGTCAGCCGGGCTCATTCTGTGGATCGCGGTGTTCGCATGGACGGCGGCCGCAGAGGAGACAGGCGAAGATCACGTTTTCGTTGGCTCACAGAAGTGTGCCACCTGCCATAAGAAGAAGCTTTTAGGAAACCAGTTCTCTGTCTGGAAGGCGGGGCCCCACGCCAAGGCTTTCGTGACGCTCGGGAGCGACCGCGCCGCGGAGTTCGCGGAAGCGGCTGGGATCGAAGACGACCCACAAGAGGCGGACGAATGTCTTAGCTGTCACGTGACGGGTCATGGGATGCCGCCCGAGCGGCTCGCGCGACGCAAGCCCATCTTTGCCGAGGGCGTGGGCTGTGAATCCTGTCATGGCGCCGGCAAGGATTTTCGGAACGAGAAAGTGATGTCCGACCTCGAACTCGCGAAGTCGAAAGGGCTGATGATTCCAACCGAGGCGGACTGTCGGACTTGTCACAACGATGAGAGCCCGGCGTGGGATCCTAAACGCTACAAGCTTGCCGACGGTTCTCAAGTCGGATTCGATTTCGCTCAGGCCGCGGCGCTGATTGCCCATCCCATTCCGCCTGACGTCAAGGGACACTATCTCGAACTCAAGAAAAAATGAGAGGGGAGGGTAGCAATGGATCGTAATCGGGATTGGCCGCGCGCAATAGAGAAGGCCTTTGATCTTGGCGATACGGCGATCGCACGAGCCTTGGCATCGTTGGGCCGACCGGTCTCGTATGAAGCCGGCCAGAAACTCTTCGAGTGCGGTGCGCACGCGGATGCGATTTCGGTCGTGCTGACGGGTGAAGTCGACTTATGCCTACCAATGGATCTGCTTTCGACCGAGAGGGGCGTAACGATCGATCGAGTCGAGGAGGGCGCGATCCTGGGCTGGTCTGCGGTCGTTAATCCCTTTCGCTACGTCTTGTCCGCCTGGGCCGTCGGACAGGTAGAGACTCTGGTCTTCGCACCCGAGGCGATTCGCGAGTGGTGCGACGAGAACCCCAAACCCGGCCTACGTCTCCAGAGCCAGGTTGCGAACGTAATCGGGGGGCGATTGGCATCGATGATCCGCGCTCTCCGCGGGGAAATAGAGCATTCAGTTCGTCAGACGCGTCGTGGTGGTTATGAGTGACAACGACTTCGGAGAGATTTTGAGACTTTCAGAAGCATCGTTGCCCCTTCGTCTTCGGCTGCTGGGAAACGAAATGTAGAGTCTGCTCGTTGGCGAGGATGGTCGCTCGATGAATGATTTGCTGAAGGGAATCGTCGCGGCGTGTTCCATTGCGGCGCTTATGGCCGCCTGCTCTCGAGACGATGCGATTCCAGTCGACGAGGCAGTTGCTCGCGTCAAGACGAGCACAGTACCACCCGAGCGGGAGGGTGGACGAACGCTCTACGCTGCGAACTGCGGGGGCTGCCACGGTGCTTTCGGAGAAGGAAGCGAACTGGCCCCCCCGATGCTGCATCCGATCCAAGCAAGGATGCACGCCGACGTGGCCTTCAAACGAGCGATTCAGGAAGGGGTCCGACCGCATCACTATCGCTTCGGAGCGATGCCGTCGATCGACGTGTTGAATAGCAAAGAGATTGACGACATCGTTGCGTACGTGCGGTGGATGCAAGAGGTCGCTGGGCTTCGCTGACCAACTCGTAGTAGCGGGGCGCTGGCCCACTTCGTACTCGGGCAGAAGAGAACAAGAGATCGAGGACGACGATCCATGAGTGATTTCGAAGAAGGTCGAGAATCAAGCAATCAATGGCTGGCCGAGACCCACGTCGTCGAGAATATGCCGCCGGCGCTTGAGGGCGAGAACTTTTATACCGGTGATCGGGCGCTATGCGAATCCGTTTCGCGCGAAGGCGCGGGCTGGGCCGAAGGGGAGCTTCGCGATTTCGGAGCGCTCACGGGCTCGCCGGAAATGGTGGAACTCGGGTTTCAGGCAAACGCGAACAAGCCTGAATTTCGAAGTCATGATCGACTCGGCAATCGAATCGACGAGGTTCGATTTCATACGGCCTATCATCAACTGATGCGGGTCTCGATCGAGCACGGCCTGCACTCCTCGCATTGGACGGACCCTCGACCCGGTGCACACGTCGCACGGGCCGCGAAATTCTACATGCAGTCGCAGGTCGAGGCAGGGCATGGCTGCCCGATTACGATGACTTCGGCCGCAATCCCCGCGTTGCGTCATCAAAACGAACTCTTCGATCGCTGGGCGCCGAAGATCATGGCTCGCGAATACGACCCGCGAAACGTCACGGATGATGAGAAATCCGGGCTTACGATCGGCATGGCGATGACGGAGAAGCAGGGTGGCTCGGACGTACGAAGCAATTCCACCCTCGCTCATCCTGTTGCCTCGGGCGGACCTGGGGAGGCGTATGAGTTAGTCGGACACAAATACTTCGTCTCGGCCCCGATGTGCGATGCCTTTCTCGTGCTGGCCCAGGCGCCCCATGGTCTTTCGTGTTTTCTGCTGCCGCGATGGAGGCCGGATGGGCTGAAGAACGCGATGCAGATCCAACGCCTCAAGGACAAGATGGGCAATGTTTCCAATGCATCGAGTGAGACCGAGCTGCGCGGCGCGATCGCCTGGATGGTGGGAGAAGAGGGCCGCGGCGTCGCCACGATCATCGATATGGTCGCGATGACCCGCTTCGATTGCATGGTGGGATCGTCGGCTGGAATGCGTCAGGCCGTTGCCCAGGCAGCACACCACTGTGCGAACCGTTCGGCCTTTGGGAAGCGACTCGATGACCAGCCCCTGATGCAGAATGTCCTGGCCGATCTGGCGATCGAACACGAGGCGGCATTGGTCATGACGATGCGAATAGCGCGGGCGCTCGATCATCGCGACGACCCGAAAGAGGACCTGCTGGTGCGAATCGGAACCGCCGTCGGCAAATACTGGATCTGCAAGCGCACGCCCGGCCACGCCTACGAAGCGATGGAATGCATTGGAGGAAGTGGTGTCATTGAAGAATGCATCATGCCGCGACTGTTTCGGGAATCGCCGATCAACGCGATCTGGGAAGGCAGCGGAAACGTCCAATGCCTCGACATGCTGCGCGCGATGCGAAAGAACAAGGGCTCCCTGGAGGTCTTCCTCGAGGAAGTGGGGCAAGCGCGCGGCGGCAATGTGCGCCTCGACGCTTTCCTCGATTCGCTCGAAAAGGAGTTCCTCGATGAGGAGGGGCTCGAGTACCGGGCGCGCCGAGTCGTCGGAAAGATGGCGCTCGCCTTTCAGGGTGCGTTGCTGGTGCAGTCGGGGCCGGTCGCGGTGGCCGATGCGTTCTGCGCCTCGCGGTTGGCGGGCGGAAGCTCGGGCTGGCTCTATGGTGACTTGCCCCGAGGCGTCGATTGCAGGGCGATCATCGAACGCGCTCGCTGTCATTCCAGCTAACACGACATGCTCAACATGACGAAGCCAGTCGTTCTTTTCTGTCGGACGGGAACTCCAACATGGGCGAGTTGAACGATTTTTCACTCAAACACAAGATCTTCCTGCGCACGTATGGCTGGCGGAATATCGATCCCACGCCGTGGGCGAAGTTGCGCAAACCTCTTTCCGAGTCACGCCTCGGCCTCGTTTCGAGTGCTGGCTTCGTCGCTCCCGGGCAGGAACCCTTCGATGAGAACATCCGAGGCGGTGACCCGAGCTTTCGCGTGATCGACAGCGGTAGCGATCCCAGCTCGTTCATCGAGTATCACAAGAGTGATGCCTTCGATCATCGAGGGATTCTGCAAGACCCCAACCTGGCCTTCCCCCTCGATCGCATCAATGAGTTGGCCGAGCGAGGTCGGATCGGCTCGGTCGCCTCGAACCATCTCTCCTGCATGGGCTCGATCACCGCGCCCAACAGGCTTATCAGACGAACAGCACCCGAAGCCGCTGAGATCTTCGTCCGGGACGAAGTGGATCTCGCGCTTCTTGTTCCCGTCTGACCCACTTGCAACCAGACCGTGAGTCTGGTCGCCGCCGAACTCGAACGCCGTGGCATTCCCACCGTCGTCCTCCAGCTGCTCAAGCTCGTTACCCAAAAGGTCCGACCTCCGCGCGCGCTCTTCGTTCCCTTCCTTCACGGATACCCCCTGGAAGCCGCGCATGACAGCGAGGCCCAGCACGCGGTCATCGAAGCAGCCCTGCGTCTATTCGAACTCGACGCCGACGAGGGCCCTCTTCTCGTCGACTACGAAAACTGAGGTCAGGCACTCGTCGTCGACAGAACTTCGCTCGATTCCACCTGCTTGGTACCAGACGTACGCGAAGCAATGCTCCACCTTGCATACGCGGTCATCACTCTCCGGGCTGCAAAAGTTTTGAGATAGGCCCCTTAGTGGTGACCGGCGGCATGACCGCCAGACGATTGGGTACTGAGAGGCAGGCTGTCCTCCGGATACTGAGCGCGGATCAGTCGGAGCGCGCGATCGATTCTCTTTAAATCGCCTAGCAGAAGCTTCGGATCCCCAGACTCCGCAACCGTGAAAAGATGCTCGGACACTTTCGAGAGTTGCGTGACGCCACTCTTCACACGTGCTCGCTTGGCTTGACTGAGATCGCTGGATTCCCGCATCAGCGTCTGCGCGAGCTTCGGAACCGTTTCGGCCTTCTCGTGGATGCGATCAGACTGGCCGGCTTCAATGCCCATGGCGATTGCATCGCGGGCCGCGAGTAGCAGGTGCCATGTCTCGATTAAGTGCACAGAGGGTCGATTCGCGACGGGGCCTGGTCGATTGCCGCCACCGCCCTCGCCGCCGTGAGCAAAGGCACCAGACGCGGAGAGCAGCAGGGCCAACAGTAATCCAAGCGCGACATAGGAAGAAAACTTCATTCTTCGCCTCGAGTCAAAAGGGGGAGCTTCCCGATCACGCCCTTGAGTGACGCTTCGAGCCACAGCAGAGAGGAAGCGGAATACCGTCGTCAGCAGAGAGTCGATCGATCGCTTCGAAACGGTCGATTCCGGTCAACTAGCTGCAGTTCTGATTGTTCCCATGGCGCCAGAGTCCCTGCATTTACGGGGCAGGATAAGTTCATAATACCCCGAGAAAAGCCGGGGGAGCGACTTTACTATTTCGGCAGGCATCCTCGCGGCCTAGCGCCAGAAGCGGGGCGGTGTAGCTCTTGTCAAAGAACAGCCGCGAATACCAATTCGGCTTGCCAGTTCGCGGTCATCCATATCCTCCATATTCATTGCCTCATTCGTATCGTTGACCGAATTCGTCTCCAATTTTTTATACGGAGCAAGCGCGCGGGAGGTGACGGAGCCCGTACGAAATCATGAGCCTGGGTCGGATCGGCCAGCGACAAGCGCCGATTGAGTCGAGTTCGCCTCGCCACGACATTTTTTCTCTTGGGCCTACGCTCTAAGACGAGCGGTGGTGTCACGGCCGATGCTGTTGCTACGTAGGACTACACGGCGGACGAAGTTCGGCCGCTCTCTTCTCCTTCTAGCGAGGGACAAAGCCGAGGGAGTCATCTCGGCGGTCGAGAGCCCGTCGGGTGGCCTTCTCGGTGAGGCGACTCCAAGATCACACTCTGTGCTGACGTCTGCGCTGCGAACGGAAAATGGGAATAGAACCTTGCGATTCGGAGTGGCTAGTTGTTGCGTTGCATGATGGGCTGGTTCAGATCTCTGAAACCTCTGTCGCAGCCGGGCATCGATGGAGTCATGGGCACCACGAATTCATCTCAGTTCCCGACAGCCTTCGTTCTGGCTGGGGGAGGAAGCCCCGGCGCGTGGAGTCTGAGATGCTTCAAGCACTCGTCGCAGCGGTTTTCTCGCCCGATTTCGTGGTGAGTTCCGCAGCGCGAGCTGGACAGCTCGGGTACTCGTGACGCGACAACTAATATTTTCAATTGTCGTTCGCGCCGAATGGGAAGTGCAGGACAGAAATTCGCAAACGAGTTCGGAGGATTGAAAGATTATGAGAAAAGTTAGAGATTGGTCCGCGGTTATAGAACGCCTTAACAACAGCACGACCGGTGAACTCAAGATCAAAATGGGTTCAGCGGGAAGTGCGCAGGTGACGCGCTGCCGGCTTCTTGCTGAGTGGTCGAATCTTGAAGCAAGAACCCAAGGTGCGACGCTATACCTGCGGACTTCTGATAAGTAGCCGCCTCAGATTGTAGTTCGCTTGAGTCTGGTCGTGCGAACGGCTCGCCGCATCGACACCAGCAGCATGCTCGGGACGTTGCGCGCCGGTCGTTTGCGCGAGAGGCTCACTAAAGAGCCTTTGTCGCGAGCGGACGCGGAGCATATTTTTTTCTGGGATACGAGTTGGCCATCGCGGCACAAAGAATGATGACCATCACGTAGCCGGATCCGTCGTTCGACGCGTGTCTAGGATGGCCGCAGAGTGACGATCGAGGCGCCGGATGTCCGGGACCAACCGCCTCAAGAGCGCTGAACACGTGCGCGGAGGCTGGCCTAGCGAAAATCAGGAGACCTCCAGCTCAGCTCGGGAGGCAGGAAGAGTTTGACAATTCCGGGCGTGAACCGCCCCTGCTTTGCCGGGAGAAGAGTCACTGGCCGCCTGTCGAATCGGTGTGACGCTCATCGGAATGGGAGCCGTTTGCCATTTTCGAATTTCGATACACCGCGAGCGTGGCCATTCCGCCGGCGTAGGAGACCAGGCGCTCGAGTTCCCCGATGGCGGGGAACCCTGCCGAGTCGACGAAGCGGTAGCGGAAGGGGCCACCAAGGCGCTCCAAAACTAAGCGGCTAACTGCGCCGGTCGGCGCCGTGAAGAAGATGAAGGCGGCCGTCCCGCCGGGCGAAAGTTTCGATACGGCGCTGCGCACCGTCTCGGCCGGCGCATCGAGATGCGAAAGCAACCAAGTACAAACGATGAAATCGCAACTCGCCTCGATGCCGAGCAGGTCCGTCGCATCTCCCAGTCGAAGCTCGATGCGAGGGTCTCCGCCGGCCTTCTCCCGCGCGCGCTTCATCATCTCGTCGCTCGAATCGATGCCCAGATACGACGCGAAGTCGGGTGCGCATCGAAACAGACGCTCGATATTGATTCCGGTTCCCGGCGCGAGTTCGAGGACGCGCGTCGTCGATGTGATGCGCTCTCGAAACAGCTCGTCGAGTGCCTCCTCCGCGGGGCGTGTCCAACGACTCCAGACCGAACGAAATCCGTCATACATCGTCACGACGCGGCGATAGAGTTGACGCGTTCGCTCCACCTCAGCCGATGACATTCTCCCTACCTCCATCTTCATCGTCGCAGCGCAAAGTCCCGGCCATCGAGCGTCTGATCGACTCGGTTGGCCGAATCCGTTTCCGCTGCGCGATCCACGAACCGAGGCGACGAGGACGCTCAGCCCCTTCGCACAAGCGTCGGATGCGCTGCACGCGACAGATTCTCGAATTCGGCTTGCGCGTCGAGTACTACGGGCCGAACTTCCATGGGGTGACGCCGAGTCGCCGTTGCGCGTTCGATTCGTGTCTGCATCGCGACTTGATTCGTGGAGCGACGATTGAGCGAGCAACGTCGCGTCGAAGCGCGCGGGGGGAACTCGTTTGCTAGCATCCCTCTGAACTTACGATGAGGCCCCCATGGAGACGCGTCCCTATTTCATTTTGGGCGATCTGGTCGTCAACGCGACGGTCGGAGCATTAGTCGGACTCGTCTGCGCTGCTCTGCTGGATACGAGCTGGAACATGTGGTTGGGCATGTTTTTCGGAATGGCGTTAGGCATGGTGATCGCTCTCGTTCTCAGCTTGGCGGTCTTCGCTGTGGTCTTCGGCGCAATGGAGGTCATGGTGCCTGCCATGCTGACGGGCATGATTTCCGGCATGGTGGTTGGTATGGCGGCACCGATGACGGAGGTCAGCCTGTCAAACGGAGCGCGTTGGGGCGGGCTCCTGGGCATTGGCTGCCTGGCCGCGACCTATGTGGCGAACGCCGTGCTGCAGAGACAGATCACCCATCGCTGAACGGAGTCGAACATGGATGCCGCCACACGAGAGAAGTGGGATCGCGCCGCAAGGACCTTCGATTTGATGAGCAGTCGCGGGCCGGAGTGGCGCTGGGGTCCGCCCAAACGGGAGTTCTTTTCGACCATGCGGGGAAAGATCCTCTTCCTCGCGGTGGGCACCGGTCTCGACATTCCCTTCTTTCCTGCCGATCTTGAGATCACAGGGATCGATATCAGTCCGCGAATGCTCGAGAGAGCGCAGCCTCGCGCCGACGCCTATCAGGGGAAGCTGGAACTCCGCGAGATGGATGTACACGATCTCCCCTTCGACGCGGGCAGCTTCGACCAGGTGTTCACGTCTTGCACTTTCTGTTCCGTGCCGAACCCGGTCGGTGGACTCAAATCCCTCCGCCGCGTCCTCAAGCCAGGCGGGGAGCTACGGATGTTCGAACATACCGGAAGCCACTGGTTTCCCTTCAATCTGATGATGCACTTGATGACCCCGCTCTCGCGGCGCGTCGGTCCCGAGATGAACCGCGACACCGTCGAAAATGTCCGACGCGCGGGCTTTCAGATTCGGGAGGTGAAGCACGTGTACCTCGATGTAGTGAAGACGATCGAAGCCGAAGCGCCGGCGTAGGCGAGCCGTTCGGAACTCGCGGACCCTGACTCGGGTCGAAGAGGATTCCGTGCGGCGGCAAGCCTTGGGACTGTGGCCCTCGAGAGGCAAATTCACATTAACCGACGTCGTGAGAGATGCGAGGCGGCAGCTCGGCGACGTCGACGAGTTCCGGAATCTCCGCGCGCTCGCCGAGTCGCGCGAGCCGCCCTGCGTAGTGTCGCGACGCAGGGGCCGCCGTGATCCCATGGGCGTAGATACTCAGGAGTGTCGTCGCGATGGCGGCGACAAAGATGACTTCTCGATTTGGAATTTCGGCCCGCTCGACGACGATCATCGCGAAGAGAATCGAAGCGAGTCCGCGGGGACCGAACCAGCCCAGGAAGGCGGTGGTGATCGGGTGTAAGCCAACATTGATGAGGCTGAGCGCGACGGGGATCAGGCGCACGACCGTCAGGCTCGAAATGGCATAGATGATCACCTGCCAGTTCCAATGCGGACCGGCCGGCCAGACCAGCAGCGCTCCGACCAGAAAGAATGTAATCAGAGAGAGTAATTGCCCCTCGGTTTCCGTGAAGTCGTCGAAGCGCTGGCAGAAAGGGCGGGATGTGGTGCCGAGTGTGAGCCCTGCGACGAACGCCGCGATGAATCCGTTTCCCCCGATCTGCTGAGCGCCCGTGAAAGCCAGCAGAGCGAGGCTCAGCCCCGCAAGCTGCCCGAAGCGGTGGTTCATCCACCCCGCGCGAGAAGCCCGATCGACCGCCGAGCCGCCGAGGTAGCCCACCGCGATACCGACCACTGGACCGAGGATGAGCTGCTTGGCCGTGACCCATAGCCACGACGTCATTTGATGCCCCGCCGCGACCTCGGCGCACGCTGCGAGCACCAGGACGATGGGCAAAGCGATTCCGTCGTTCAGGCCACTTTCGACATTGAGCGCCTGTCGAATCCTCATGGGCACTCTTGGGTTGCTCACGACAGACTGTCCGAGGGCCGCATCGGTGGGCGCGAGGATCGCGGCCAGAAGTGCGGCCTCAAAAAACGAGAACGAAGGGAAGACAACCAGCGCGACGGCGGTCCCGAGCGCGATCGAGAGGGGCATCCCGATCGCAAGCAGACGGAGGGGGAGATGGTAGTTTCGCCGCAGCACCGCGAGATCGATACGCGCAGCGTCGGTGAAGAGCACCAGGACCAGCGTGAGTTCTGCGAAGATGTCGACTGCGCCAGAACTCGCGTCGAGGTCAATCAGATCGACGGCCGGTGCACCTAAGATCATGCCGAATGCGGTGAACGCCATCGGTGGAGTGATGCTCCCGCCTTGCAAACGCTTCGAAATCAGCCCGAATGCAAGGACGAGAAGCGAAATGATCAGTACCGCGGAGCCGTCCATTATCGCGGCCAGCCGAAGACGACACTTGGATGGCCAAGGGTCATCAATGGGATCGTCGCATGCATTTTCGCTCCCCTCATCGCCGGTGGATACACACTGAGAAGTAGTGGCCCAAGGCGATCCCGACAAAGCCGATCCCGACGACTCCTTCTAGTGCAGCCAGAACTTTCGCCAAAGGGGAGAGGGGAGCGATGTCTCCGAACCCGACAGTCGTGATCGTGGTGACGCTCAGATACAGGGAGTCGAGGAATATTACATGCAACCCGCGCACGTGATCGGCCAACGTCGCCACCTCCGCCTTTTGCCAGAGAATGGGCATCGCGGAAAACGACGGCTCTATGCTGCTGACCTGTAGGATCGCGTACCCACTGGCAAAGATCAGGATGAGCGACGCATAGGCCATCGCGAGCATGGGCAGTCTGAAGTGGTCTCGATCCCGGAGCAGCGTTGCAAAGATGATCCAGAGACCCACTGCAGGCACGAGCCCGCCGAATATCGCAATCGTCGCGAGTACCCAGGGTTCAGGTGCCGACGCGAATTTATCCGAGGCATGCATGTCCCGCCAGAGATACAGGCGCATGGTGAGATAGGGAATCGAGCAAAACAGAAGCATGAGCGGGGCCAGCTTTGATTCCATGCGGATCGAGAGCAGGCCGTGCTTCATGCTACTTCTCCTTCACTCAAGTTGAGGCGGGAAGTATTCATTCGAGAGCGTGGCCTCGCGAGCACTCAGCGCATCGTCTAGTGGACGGACGTCTTTCGACTCCGCGCATCAACGTTAGGGATGCTAGCAACGACAACGTTCGCATGCGCATCCAGTCGGACTGAAGCCGGGGCATGTGCACCCGATCGCTCGGCCAAGGTCATCGTTGGCGGTGGAAGGCACTCCCCGCCTTGATCGCACGACTCCCATGCAGGTGTAGAGAATCGGAATCAGTACGAGGTAGAGCCAGGCTCCCTCGCTAAATCGCTCCTCGAAGATGATGACCGTTGCCGTGGATGTCAGAACCGATGCGACTATCACGCCGAAGAGCTGGGGAGACCATAGGGTCAGCCCTTCGGCTCGACGGTTCATCCAGAGTCGCTTCGTCGCTGCCCAACCGGTCATGCTGAGCAGCACGAAGACACCCGCGGCGTAGAGCGCGAGATAGGTCCCCTCGTGTGTGCCAAAGAAGAAGAAGCTGAACCCGACCGCCGATACACAGACCCACACCAGGCGATTGGCGATCCCGTGTCGGTTGCCTTCGCCGAGCCATTGCGGAACGTAGTGGCGATGGCTCAGGCCGTGTCCGAGATGGGCGATACCCTGGAGTGCAGTAGCACTCGCGGAGATCAGAACGGCGATACCGATGAGCGTCCCGGCGTAGGCGAGAGGAGCAGGCAAGAGAGCGTCCATGGTCTGGGTGAAGACTGAGACGGCCGTATTCGAAGGATCAGATAGCTTGAGAATGGCCGGGCCGACGATCAGCATGGTCGCGGCCGTGCTGCCCATGATGATGAGTAGGCTGCCAAATGCGAGGCGACTTCTGCGCTTCGGTGGACCGTCGAATGCGGCAACGAGATTCGCGAAGACTTCAATTCCCGTCATGAGCGCGAGGATCCGTGCATACCCCCCAAGTGTGAAGCCGATGAATTCCGGTTCGAAAGCCTGCAGAGTGAATCCCGGGAGCTCGAATCCGAATTTCCAGATGGTTGCGCCCATCATGAGCCAAAGCAGGAGAAGAACGCCTGCAGTCGCGGGCCCGAAGACAGCGGCGGCGACACGAGGACCTGCGTTGACGAGTGCGCCCGTCGCGATCGAGAGCGATAGCGCGACAAGAAAGCTGCCTTCGACTCCCGCGATTTCATCTCGAAGTCCGGAGAACCGGTCGGCGAGGAAGGTCACAAGTGCCGACATGCTGACCAGGAACGTGAGCGTATACTCGATGAAGGTGATGCTTGCATTTGCCTTGGCCGCCCAGGGGCCGAACTCCTCCTCGCTGAGACCGCTGCCGCCCGTTCCGTCGGTCACCCAACGCATAACAAGCCGGTACATGAGGGAGACTGTTGCCACAGTAGCGACAACGAGCCAGATGCTCGGTCCGAACGTCACGTCCGCGACACCGGCTGTCACGATCAACGCGAGAAACGGACCGAAGACGTAGAGCGGGGACGTGGCGGGGTCCCCACCCGCCGCGAGTGCGCCTTCGATCGAGTTCGAGAGCTTCTCTCGGGTCTTCAAGAGACGCCCTCTCAGCTACGCGGCTTCATTCGGTTGCTCAGTATGCGTGTCCGGCAATCCCATACCGCGGACCCATGCAAAGACGACGGGAATCACGACCAGCGTCAGGACTGTGGCCGAGACCATCCCGCCGACCATAGGCGCCGCGATCCGGCGCATTGTCTCCGAACCTGTGCCAGAGCCCCACATGATGGGTAGGAGGCCCGCCATGGTCGAGACCACAGTCATCATTTTCGGTCTCACACGCAAAACCGCACCTTCGTAGATGGCCTCCTGGAGATCGAGCTTGGACCGCAGACGGTTCTCACTCCGGAAACGTTCAACGGCTTCCTCCAGGAAGACAAGCATCACGACTCCGGTCTCCGCAGAAACTCCGCCTAACGCCAGGAAGCCGACCCCCACAGCCACGCTCATTTCATAGTCGAGGAACCAAAGTAGCCAAACGCCGCCCACCAGGGCGAAGGGCAGGCTCAACATCACAATCAAACTGTCCGAGAGATTTCGGAAATTCAGATAGAGGAGGAGAAAGATCAGTCCGATCGCGACGGGCACGACGATTTTCAGACGTGCTGCGGCGCGCTCCATGTACTCGTACTGCCCACTCCAGGCAAGGCTGTATCCGGCTGGCAATTCCAGTCGGTCCGAAAGAGTGCGCTTCGCATTCGCGACATAGGTGCCAACGTCGATGTCCACTAGATCGACGTAGATCCAGGCATTGAGACGTGCATTTTCACTCTTGATGGAAGGGGGGCCCTTGCGGATTTCCAGGTTCGCCAGCTGTTCGAGCGGAATCTGTGCGCCGCCTGGCGTCGGGACCAAAACTCGACGCAAAGCCGATAGGCTGTCTCGGAGCTCCCTTGGATACCGCAGGTTGACGGGATACCGCTCAAGTCCTTCCACGGTCGACGTGATATTCATGCCGCCGATCGCCGCCTGAATCACATCTTGAACGTCACCGATGGTCAGCCCGTATCGCGCAATTTCGCGGCGGTCGATATCGAAGTCCAGATAATTGCCCCCGACGACGCGTTCCGCAAAAACACTCAAAGTTCCCGGGACGTCGCGAATGATCGCTTCCGTTTCCTCTGCGAGCGACTGAAGGACGGTCAGGTCGGGGCCGGCGATCTTGATTCCGACGGGCGTCTTGATGCCGGTCGAGAGCATGTCGATTCTCGTCTTGATCGGCATCGTCCACGCATTCGTGACGCCCGGTACGCGTACCGTTTGGTCGAGTTCGGCGATCAGCTTCTGGATCGTCATGCCCTCACGCCATTCTTCCGGGGGCTTGAGCATGATCGTCGTTTCCATCATGGAGAGCGGGGCAGGGTCGGTTGCGGTTTCTGCTCGCCCCACTTTTCCGAAGACGTGATGCACCTCTGGAATCGTGGCGATCATTCGATCCGTCTGTTGCATGAGCTCTTGTGCCTTGGTAATCGAGATGCCCGGAAGTGTTGTCGGCATGTACAACAGGTCGCCTTCGTTGAGCGGTGGCATGAATTCCGACCCGATCTGACGGAGAGGGAAAATCGTTGCGACCAGAATGGCGACCGCCGAAATCACGATCCATAGTTTTCGCCGCATGACGAAATGGATCACGGGCGAGTAGATCCGCAACAGGAATCGGTTCACGGGGTTCCGCTCTTCCGGCATGATCTTCCCACGAATCAGCCAGACCATCAGGAGCGGGACGATCGTGATCGATGAGAACGCGGCGCCCGCCATGGCATAGGTCTTGGTGAAAGCGAGCGGGCTGAACAGGCGTCCCTCTTGTGCCTGAAGACTGAATACCGGCAGGAAGGAAACGGTGATGATGAGAAGGGAGAAGAAGAGCGCCGGTCCGACCTCGATTGCCGCGTCGATGATGATTCGCGCGTGCGGTTTCTTTCCGGCGTCGCGTTCGATGTGTTTGTGCGCGTTCTCGACCATGACGATCGCGGCATCGACGAGCGCTCCGATCGCAATCGCGATGCCTCCCAGCGACATGATGTTCGCGTTGAGACCCTGGTAGTACATGATTGTCAGTGAAATCAGCACCGCGAGCGGCAGCGTGAGGATCACGACGAGGGCACTTCGCAGATGGAAAAGGAACACCGCACACACGATGCCGACAACGATGCTCTCCTCGATGAGCTTCACTTGTAGATTCGCGACGGCGCGCTCGATCAGCCCGGAACGGTCATACACAGTGACGATTTCAACGCCTTCGGGAAGTCCTGCTTTGAGTGTCTCGAGTCTCGCCTTGACGTTCTCGATGACCTCTAGAGCGTTTTCGCCGAATCGCATGATCACGATCCCTGAAGCGACATCGCCTTCGCCGTCGAGATCCGTTAGTCCGCGTCGTAGCTCTGGCCCTTCGTGGACGTTCGCGACGTCGCGCAGCAAAATCGGAGTTCCATTTCCGTCGGTCCCGATTGCGATCTGCTTCAGATCGTCGATGCCTTTGATGTACCCGAGCCCGCGCACCATGAATTCGGATTCGGCCATCTCGATAAGCCGGCCGCCGACGTCATTGTTGCTTCGTTTGATCGCGTGCCGAACTTGTGCCAAGGGAATGTCGTAGGACGCCAGCAGGTTCGGGTCGACCTCGACTTGATATTGCTTGACGAAGCCTCCGATGCTTGCAACTTCCGAAACGCCGGGCACCGTCTGCAGCTCGTAGCGCAGGAACCAGTCTTGAATCGATCGAAGCTCGGCCAGATCGTGCTTTCCGCTTCGGTCGACGAGGGCGTACTCGTAGACCCAGCCGACGCCGGTCGCGTCCGGGCCCAAGGTGGGCGTGACTCCTTGTGGCATTCGACCCGAGACGAAATTGAGATACTCGAGTACCCGACTGCGTGCCCAGTAAAGATCGGTGCCGTCCTCAAAAATGATGTACACGAAGGAGAATCCGAAGAAGGAATATCCTCGGACCACTTTCGCGAAGGGGACGGAGAGCATCGCGGTCGTGAGCGGATACGTGACCTGGTCTTCGACGACTTGCGGTGCCTGGCCGGGGAATTCGGTAAAGACGATCACCTGGGCATCAGAGAGATCGGGGATTGCGTCGAGCGGCGTATTGACGAGCGCGTATGTGCCCCAGAATAAGATCGCGACGGCCAAGAGGCCCGTCAGGAATGGATTGCTCGCGGATCCCTCGATAATTCGACGAAGCATGCTCTACTCCTCATCCGTCGCATGGGGCGGTGTGTGACTGCCCGGCTGATGATTCATCGCGCTGTGGTCGGGACGCGGATCCTGGGTAGGGGGAGCGCCGTGATCCGAATGAGAACTCGATGTCGAACCTGCGGGCGATACCGCCATCGACGGAGCTTCACTCGGCTCGGCAGTTCGATCGGCATCTTCATCCCCGGCATGCCCAGCGGGCATTGAGTGGCTTTCGTCGGTGTTATTCGACGGCATTGCGTCCATCGAATGACCGGCGTGCGGATCATGTGTCGACTTTTCGGGCGCCACATTCGGCATGTCATGTCCCGCATGCTCTTCTGGCAGCGACTCCTTTGCGGATTTGTCGCGGCCGAGCAACTTCTTGACCGCCTCTTGCAGGTTGCTCTCGCTGTCGATCAGGAACTGACCTGAGGTTACGGCGACTTCGCCCCCCACCAATCCCTTGCGAATCTCGATCCATCCGTCGCCGGAGTCGATGCCGAGTTCGACGTCTCGCGGCTCGAATCGACCGTTACCCAACGACACAATGACGACGTTGCGACGTCCGGATCGAATGATGGCTTCTTCGGGTACCGTCGCGACGCTATTGCGTGTCTCTGTGCCGATTTCGACGTTGGCGAACATCTCAGGTTTCAGGAGGAGGCCGGGATTGGGCAGCTCGAGACGAACTCGCACTGTTCGTGTCTTGGGATCGAGGAACGGGTACACATACGTGAGTTTCGCTTCGAACGTCCTTCCCGGCATGTTGCGAAGTTCGACCTGTGCCGTTTGTCCCACCGCGACCCAGGGAATCTCATACTCGTAGATATCCGCGTAGATCCAGACCTGCGAGAGGTCGGCAATCGTAAAGAGGTTGTCATTGGCTCCGATCTCCGAGCCCTGTCGCGCCATGATGCTCGTGACCACGCCGCTCGAGGGCGCGTAGAGTGTGACGGTTTTTTGGATCTTGCCCGTCGCAAGAAGCCGCTCGATATCGCGGTCCGGGATGTCCCAGAGCTCGAGGCGTCGCTTGGTCGCTTCGAAAAGGTCATTGCCCCCCTTTCGAATATCCGGAAAGTCGCTGTTTTCCATGGATTCTTGGTAGCGTGCTGCGACGAGCAGCTCTTCCTGGGTCGCGACGAGGTCCGGGGAGTACACGTCGATCATCGGCTGGCCCTTGCGCACTACTTCGCCTTCGTACTCGACGTGAAGCTTTTCGATCCAGCCCTGAATCTTCGTATGCACGTGTGCGATGAGCCGCTCGTCGTAGTCCACCCGACCGACCGCGCGAACTAGACGGGTCAGGTCCCGCTGCTCGACCGTAGCGGTACGGACTCCCATGCTTTGCAACACATTGGAATCCACTCGGATCCCCTCGTCAGAGCTGGCATCGTCATTCCCGGGACAGGCGGGCACGAGGTCCATGCCCATCGGGGACTTTCCGGGCTCATCGCGTACGTAGGTGGGGTCCATGGGTGCCTTCCAGTAGAGCGGCTGGGCTCCTCCGGGGCAGGGGCCATCCGCAGCAACAACCTGTTGGGCGGAGTCGCCCCCCGTCCCAACCGACGAGGAGGCAAACCAGCCGCCCGCGGCAGCGAGGACTGCAACCAGGAACAACGGTACGAGTGTTTTGGCGTTCATCGAAGTTTCTCTCCTAGTGTGGCTTCGAGGGCGGCATAAGCGCCCCGACGATCCGCCAGCGCACGTTCGAGTTGCAGCTCTGCATCGAGCAGCCTCACCTGGCTGTCGAGCAGGCTGAGGAAGTCGACCCTTCCGACCTGATACCCTGAGCGGCTCGAGTCGAGCGATTGTCGTGCCTGCGGTACGAGCCCTGTCTTGAGCAGATCTCGCTCTCGGTCGGCTCGGATGAGCTCGGCATGAACGGACGTTAGTTCGCCCCGGAGTTCAGCCCGCGATCTGCGATAGGCGGCCTTGGCTCGCCTCACGAGCGCACGGCGTTCGGCCGTGAGCGATCGCCACTTGGCCCGATCGACCGGCAGCCTCATCGTGACCCCCGCACTCAGAAAATCGTCGCCGTTGACGGGATCACCGGAGACGTTCTGTCGGACTCGATAGCCGACACCGAGATCGAAGTCCGGGAACCCGGCGAATCGAGTCGCTTCGACTTCGCGTTCGGCCTGAGTGATTCGCTCCCGAGCGGCTTGCAGAGCCGGGCTCGTGGCTTCGAGAGTTGCGATCAGCGACTCCAGGTTCGGCACTTCCGATGGGTCTTCCAGGGCAGTCGTGCGCGGAATCGACGTCTCAGGCGGCAGGTCGAGTATGGCAGCCAAGGATGCGCCGGCCGCGGCGATCGCGGCTTCGCGTCGTAGTCGTTCCTCGAGTAGGACGGTCAGCGCGACTTGAGCGCGCAGCACATCCTGCTGAAGGCCGGATCCGACCCGGTACTTCACCTCGGCAATCTCGGAAAGTTGCCTCACCAGATCAATGTTCTGATCCGTGATGTCCAGAGCGCGTTGCGCGAAGCCCAGCATCGCCCAGCGGCCTTCGACCTTTCCCGCGATCCGCTGTATGCGGTCTTCGAGGTTCGCTCGAGCCGCACCGCTTCCTGAACGGGCTGCCTGCTTTTGGTTGCGCAGCAGTCCCGGAAAGGGGAATCGCTGCTTCAGGCCGAATTGTTGCCCGGAAAGTGGAGTGGATCGAAAATCCAAATCCCCAGTTGGGATGTTGCTCGCTTCATAAGCAATCCGCGGATCGTCCAGAGCGCCCGCCGGAATGATCCGCTCCTTCGCTGCATCCCATGCAGCAGACTCCTCTGCGATTTCGGGGTTCGCCTTTGCTGCACGTTCGAGGCACCATTCAAGAGTCAGCGGAGTCGGCGGACTCACTTCTTGCTGGGCTGCGGCTTCCGAACTGGATAGAAAGACCGCGAATACGATCCAGATTGATGTTCTTCTCATCGTGTTGTCACCACGCATATAGGTTGAAGTTCCAGAACGGCTCACACCGACAGAGTTTCGTCTAAACCGCCGCACGCGTATTCCTCTTGGGCTGCCCGGCTCGCTGCTTCAGTGCGAGCGATCGTCGTCGGACTCGGATGAATCCGACCTCCGAAAGATTTCCGAAGACGATTTCCGGCGCGACTGATAGATCTAAAGACGTGGCGACATAGCACCACTTCAGTCGTTCGATCCAAGCAGAGGCCGATCGCTCGACGGCGACGAGATTCGCTCTGGCTCATTGAAGTGCTCCGTTTGATCGTCTCGAAAACACGCATAGCGACTCGACTCCGCAGGGCGCAGAAGCGAGTCGATAGGACGTGTGTAGATGAAATCGCAATCGTGCGATTCCGATCACATGTCGATCAGATCTGGAGCGAGGATTTCAAGAGCAGTATGCGTCGCCGATCCGGTGGCTCCCACCAGGTTGGCGTAACGCGAACCACCAGATCGAGAGCGTCGGCGTCGCTCGCGGATGAGTCCACGAGGAAATCAAGGCTCGCCAATGTGGGTTCCAGAGGAGTTTCATTCGAGGTCGGCAGTGCGCTTGCATCGCAGCGCAACTCGCAGTCGTGCCGACGGCTCTCACCCTGACTCTTGTCGTCAGAGTCGTGGCAACCCCCATGTGCCTCCGAGCTGATCGGTGCGGTGGGGGAGTCCAGGTTGAGGGAGCATGCCATTGCGCAAATCGGCCCATTGAAACCCAAGAGGGCGACGATGGTAAGAACAACGTGATAACGATTGGCAAAGCGCATGGTATTCAAGGTCCGGCACACGAATGCATTGATACCCAACGGGGGTATGACTAGATTATATTCTTCGACGTCGATCGGCAAGGCCTGAGGTTATGTCGAGCGTTCTGGGGGAGACCCCTTAACAATGTGTCCCGATTTGTGCCGAACGGCGTATAGACCGTGATGAGTGGTGCCGACCCTTCTTGCATGCGCTGCTCCTAGAATTTGAAAGGTGACTTTGATGCTCGACGAAGCAGGGAGACGAAAGGTCGACGTGGCGCTAAGACGAATCGGCGGTCAAGTTGTCGGCGTCCAAAGAATGGTCGACGAGGACCGAGCTTGCGCCGACGTTCTTCTCCAAATTTCTGCCGCACAAGGTGCGCTCGAAAGCGTGGGGAGAATTCTCCTCGAATCGCACATCGACAGCTGCGTCACTTCGGTTCTTGAGAGCGGAAACCCTCGACTAGGGCGCAAGAATGCGAAAGAGCTCAAGGAGGTCTTTCGTAAGTTTGGGCGCATCCGATCGTCCTAGCTCGTCCCGCAAAATTCAATCTGAACTCGTGCCACACGCCTATTACTCGTCGCCTGTTGAATCGATTTGGACCACGATTTGAGCGTGCGAAAAGTCACCCTGCTGCGCGTAACTGATCCAATAAAAACTCGTACAAACTGCGGTGAGGGCTGCGCCAACCGCGAGGATGGTTCCTGCGGTGCTCACAAGCACTGCTCTTTGTTGTCGGCCGAAATGAATCGCGATCAACCCAAGCGAAACAAGGCTTAGCTCCATCAGAAACACCGCATCTCCCATGAACTGTGCCATCTCAGGTTTCCCTCCGGTGGGGGGCGATTCATTCGCTAGTGGGTTCTACGACAGCCGCCGGATTTCGTGACTTTTCCCAGCGAGATACTTCTCGACCACTGATTCTCTTGTTCGTCGGTACGGATTCCAGGCGAGGGTGAACACGCCAGAGCGTCGACTCCGGTCGGCTACAGGCGGACGTCAGTTATGCCCGAAAGCTGTCTAGGGAACGGTGGCGCACCCACTGCTCGAGCGCTGGTGGTCTGACCCTGCACGGAAAAGTGGACTCACCCGAGGGAGCTAGTCTTTCTCGAGGAGTCCAAAATGTCAAAGACGAAGAGAACGAGAAGAAGGTTCACGGAAGAGTTCAAAGCTGAGA